>JGI24707J26582_10000221_pt1 | contig 41833 bp, 38 predicted proteins | sample BioPla1DNA1_FD_26582 | JGI IMG/M metagenome (IMG submission 26582)
TATTGACAAGGTCCTTGACATGGTTATATAATGGTTGTGGAGGTAAAGGCGCCGTAAACTTCCATGAAGCACGTGTTGAAACCGGTCTCAAATCGGATTTACAGCACTTTTCCAGTTGAGATCTTGCTCAACAAGTTAGTGGTTGTGTGATTAAGTACGAGTAAGAATATATCTGCTTCGTAGTTAATCAAAACAAAAGAGGAGGTAATTGAATGAAGAGGAGAGTATCCGCTTTTATTGTGCTCCCGCTACTGCTCTTACTTGTGTTTACCGCAGCGAACGTCTACGCTGTAACTGAGGTAGGCACACCACGTCGGGAAACCCTGATTGTTGAAACCCAGACACCAACTGATGTTCCTGGGCAGTTCAACTCCTACATGCAGGGAACCCAAATGGGCTTTGGTATTCATCAGCTCATGTCAGCCATGATGTGGGAAATGGATACCGTCAAGGGTGAACAGTTCGGCGAAGTGGCAGCAGGAATGCCCGAGTCCAACGAAGACTTCACAGAGCATATTGTCAGAATCCGTGAAGGCATCCGCTGGTCTGACGGTGAAGAGCTCAACGCAGATGACGTCGTATTCACCTTCAACATGATCATGGACAATCCTGGCATTGGACCAAGTGCTTACTACAATACTGTGTTTGAATCTGTAGAGAAGGTTGATGATTACACAGTACTGATTAAGACCTATGACTCATTCCCCCGCCTTGCACTGAGATTCGGTGTAACCATTTGGGGTAATGACCTGCGCATTGTACCTGAGCACATCTACTCCCAGGTTGATGATGTAACAACCTTTAAGGATAGCAATCCTGTGGTTGCCGGTCCTTATACAGTCAACTCCTATGACCCGCTCGGCAAATGGGTTCTCTATGAGCGCAGAGATGACTGGCAGTACAGCACCGTTGGCGTAGTAACGGGTAAAATGCCTCAAGCCCAATACATACTGTTCAAGTATGTAGGCGACGACACAACCCGCCAAATGGCAATGGTCAACAACGAAGTTGATATCCTTTGTGAAGTTACTCCTGAAATGGTAGAAGTAATGACTGCCATGAATCCAAACATCGCTTGCTGGTATGATGATTTCCCATATGCTACAAGTGATGACCCATGTTCCAAGGGACTTGCCTTCCAGATGGCTAAAGAGCCATTTGACAATCCTGACTTCCGTTGGGGTATTGCCTTGGCAATGAACTTTGACGAGATTTCTCTCAACATCTTTGACGGTGTAGGCCGCGCCAGCGCACTGCCAATTCTAACCGCTACAGCCGCAATGCAAGAGCTGTACTACATCCCCTTGCTGCCTTGGCTTGAAGAGTTTGAGTTGGATCTAGGCGACGGAACAACCTTCAAACCTTTTGACAGTCAGTATGCATACAGAATGGCTGACACTCTCAGAGCCTATGGTTATGATGTACCTACCGAGCATGATGAGTTAATCGACATGTTTGGTATCGGCTGCTGGAAGTACGCTCCTGAAGTAGCTGAAAAGCTGTTCATCAAAGCCGGCCTCGAGAAGAGAGCTGACGGATGGTACTTCAAGGGTCAACCTTTCACCATCAACATGACCTACTTGGCTGACACTGAAGCTCAAGCAGGCCGCGGTCTGATCGCTGCCTACGACCAATTGGTCAAGTTTGGCTTTAACTGCAACCTGTCTAGCGAAAGTAGTGCAACCTGGGATAGCAACGCTGCTACCGGTAACTTCGAAATCGCTGGCTACTGGCCAACAGGCGGAATCACAAGAGACCTCTATTCTCAGATCAATGGCTGGGATGCAGACTTAATCGTTCCCCTCGGTGAGCGTGGCTCTGGTCAAGGTTCCCGCTGGAATAACGCAGAAGCAACCCGCATCATCCATGAGATGGCAAAGGTATCTCCTGACAGTGATGAGTCCTACGAACTGGGCTTGGAGTTCATGAAGGTAGCCATTGCGGATATGCCATTTATCGGATTCCACTCTGGCGTGAAGTTCGTACCCACCAACAGCACTTATTGGAATAACTATCCAAATGCTGAGAACCCATACAATGGTCCTTGGTGGTGGTGGAGCTGCTTCAAGTACATCACAACAGAGATTACTCCTGTTCAGTAAACTAACGTTTGCCTGAAAGACTGGGCGCACCAAGACACGTGCTGTCGCCTATCCATGATAGCACGTGTCTTTTTTAGGATTACAAGGAGTAAAATGTAAAGTGTGAGCAAGGGAGTGAAGTAGGTGAAATTCTCGAAGTATCTAGGCCTGCGTATTTTGACATGGGCCTTAACCATTTGGATTGGTGTCACGTTCATTTTTTTCGTGCCCCGCATGTTTCCCTCTGATCCTGTGGAGAACATGATCGGACGAATCCAGTCCCGCTCCGGGCAAATGGATCCTGTGGAAATGGAGGCCCTCCGTAAGACGCTGCGCGTTCAGTTCGGCCTTGAAGGATCATTACTAGAACAGTATCTTTCCTTCCTCAAGAAGGGACTGCTGCAATTTGACTTCGGACCGTCTCTAATGAGCTTTCCTACTCCTGTGGGAGATATTATCAAGACGTATCTGCCTTATACTTTAGGTCTGATGTTAATTACTACGATATTGGCCTGGGTGATTGGCAACTTCATCGGCTTACAGGCAGGTTTTCGCAAACACAAGAAGTCGTCCCAGTTCTTGGAGGCAGTTGCCATTTGTATCTATCCCGTTCCATACTTTATTGTGGCACTTATTCTTCAAATCGTTTTTGCATTTATATTAGACTGGTTCCCGCTGCAATCAACGATTGTCACTATGGGCGGCTTTGGCATGTTTATCAGATCGCTGGTACGTGCTTCGATCTTGCCTGCGATTTCGCTGCTCCTTCTAGGTACGGGTTGGTGGATCATTTCGATGAAATCCCTATCTGGGACTATTGCTGAAGAAGACTTCGTTTTATATGCCCGCTTCAGAGGGCTGTCAGAAAAGAGAATTGGCCGCAGTTATGTGCTTCGCAACTCCATCATTACGCAAGTCACAGCTCTGGCTATGAGTCTCGGCGGTGTCTTCTCAGGCTCTATCATGACAGAAATCATCTTTGGGTATCCTGGCGTTGGAACTTTGATTCAAAAAGCAATCTTACAGTCCGACTACAATATGATCTTAGGTTGCATTACCATTTCTATTGTGGCGATTTCCACAGCAACCCTGTTTGTGGACTTGATTTACCCACTGATTGATCCTAGAATTCGCTATAGCTAGAAGGGATGTGAGGACATGAGAAAGTTTTGGAAACACGCCAATGGCCGCTTGAAGGTCGGCATTGTAGTAACGTTGTTTTTCTTAATTCTTGGTTTTGTGGTCTATTATATTCCCCATGCGAATCCTTTCAGCTACAACACTTATGGCCGCAGACTGCCCCCTTCTTTAGAGCACCCCTTTGGCACAACGAGCATGGGTCAAGACATCTTTTGGCTGCTGATTGAGTCAATTCACAATTCCCTGGTCATTGGATTCATCGTAGCATTTATCGGTACGGTAGTAGGTGTCTTTGTAGGTTTATTAGCAGGTTTTAGCGGCGGTTGGCTGGATCGGATCTTGATGGTGGTCACTGACACCTTTGTTGTGATCCCTTCCCTGCCTATCCTAGTATTAATGACGTCCTTGATGCGGGGATCAGCAACCGTGCTGTTGATGGCCCTTGTTTTGGCCATGTTTGCCTGGGCCTGGCCCAGCCGGCAGATTCGCTCCCTGGCCCTTTCCATCAAAGAGCGGGACTTTATCCATACCGCCTGGTTCTCAGGGGAAGGCACAGTACAGGTGATTGTGACAGAGATTTTACCCTATGCCCTGACCTGGTCGCTGTCGAACTTTATGAATGCTACCTTGTCGGCGATTGCCTCGGAGTCAAGCCTGGCAGTCTTGGGTCTTTCGCCTGCAAACTTGATCTCACTCGGTAATATGATTCAATGGGCTAGAGAACGCAACGCCATCTTCACCCAGCAATGGAATTGGATAGGTCCACCCATTGTAGCCACAGTGCTGCTATTTATTGGTTTGTTCCTTTTGATCACTGGGTACAATGATTACTTGTCCATGAAAAGAGGTAGGTAACGATGCTGAAAGTCGAGAACCTTTCCACATCATACAAGACCATCGATGGCGATGTGCAAGTTCTGCAGAATCTGAACTTCGAGATCTTTGAGAATGAGATCTTCGGCATCGCGGGCGAGTCAGGCTGTGGAAAAACAACACTTTTAAAGGTTCTATATGATATCATAGAGTTTCCCCTCCAGATCGAACAGGGGCGTGTGGTGTTAAGCGGAGAAAAGAACGGCAAATCCTTCTCTTACGAGTCGGGCCGAATCCGCGATGCCTGGTGGAAAAACATTTCCTATGTTCCCCAGGCTGCACAAAGCGTGTTGAACCCCATTACCCGTCTGAAGAGTCAGTTTCTGGACTCCATTCCGGAAGAAGATCGGAAGAACGAAACAGACGAAGAGACCCTTGAGCGGGTTTCCAATTACCTGGAGGAACTCAGTCTCTCGCCAGATCTTTTAGAAGCTTTCCCTTTCCAGCTTTCAGGGGGAATGAGGCAGAGAGTAATTATCGCATTGGCAACTTTCATGGCGCCGAATGTGGTGTTGGCCGATGAACCCACAACTGCACTGGATGTTGTGGTTCAGCGCGGTATTTTAATGATGTTAATGCGCCTCCAGCAAGAGCTCAAGAACACTTTAGTTGTGGTCAGCCATGACATGGGTGTTCATTATCAGATTACAAAACGCATGGGCATCATGTATTCCGGCAGTTTTGCCGAGCTGGGCAGGACAGATGAGATTTTCGAAGATCCCATTCATCCCTATACTCAGATGCTGATTGGGGCCTTGCCCCGGGTTGGGGACTCCCGTCAAAGGGTGGGTATTCCTGGGCGTCCGCCGGCGTTGACGAATCCTCCGCCGGGATGTCGCTTTGCTCCTCGTTGCCCCCATGCAGTCAAGAGATGTACGGAGGAAGTTCCTGAATTTAGAGAAGTGCGGCCAGGTCGTTTCGCCGCTTGCCATTTCGCCGGAGAGGGGGAGCTTGATGACACAAAAGCTGTTGGAAGTTAAAAATGTTACTAAGATCTTCCGGATCGGCGGTTTAATCAGGGGTAAGAAGCTAGTTGCGGTAGATGATGTGTCCCTCGAAATTGAGCAGGATAAACCTGTGATTCTATCCATCGTGGGAGAATCAGGCTGCGGAAAATCTACACTATGCAAGATGCTGCTGCGGATCCATAAACCTGAGATGGGAGATATTGTGCTTTCGGGTTCGTCCTATGCAGATAAGAAAAACTATGATCCCACGCGCTTTCGCCTGGATGTGCAGCCGATCTTCCAGAACCCCTACGAAGCATTTTCCGCTCGCAAAAGGGTTGACTCCTATCTGTACAACACTGCCCTGCGTCTCGGAATAGCAAAGAGCCGCAAGGAAGCGGACAAACGCATCGATGAGGTGCTCCAAAGCGTGGGCATGTCCCTTGCAGTGGTTAAGGGTAAGTATCCTACTCAGTTTTCCGGAGGGGAGCTGCAAAGGATTTCCATTGCACGGGCTTTGATTACACGTCCTAAGCTGATCATTGCAGACGAGCCGGTTTCCGCTGTGGATGCTTCGCTGAAGATGAACATCGTCAACTTGTTTAAAGAGCTGAAAGACAAGTACAACGTGTCCTTCATCTACGTTACCCATGATCTGTCCACAGCCTACTATGTCTCGGACTACATGGCTACACTGTATCGTGGCAGCCTGATTGAGTATGGACCGGCAAAAGAGATTATGGACAATCCTGCCCACCCCTATACAGAACTCTTGGTCAATGCAGTTCCAAGGGTAGGGGAAAAGTGGAATCAGGAACTGGTCATGCCAGACATGGAGGAAAAAGAGTACGCCATCACGTACTGCAAGTTTGCACCGCGCTGCCCCTACGCAACCGATATCTGCCGCCAGACGAGGCCGGATATGAGAGAGTTCGGTTCACGGAAAGTGCTGTGCTACCATCCTTTAGTCAGCACCGAAGAAGAAGCAGTATAGGGGTCGCGGGACAGGCCCCTACACAATTTGACGAATATCGAACTCCCGGGTCACTTGATCCGGGAGTCTTTTTACAGGTGAAAGTCAGAAAATTGGGAATCGAGGAAGGGTTTTGGCTTGAAATCTTGAAGAAGTTAGAAAAATAGGAAAGGAAGATGTAATGCCACGCAAGCCACGCATCTGGTACCCAGGTGCAATGTATCACATCACGTGCCGAGGCAATCATCGCAGGGAAATTTTTCTGGATGATCAGGATCGGATAGTGTATCTACGACAGTTGCTGCAAGCGAAGGAAGATCATGAATGTTCGATTCTTGCGTACTGTCTGATGGGAAATCATGTGCATCTGCAGGTAGAGACATCGGAAGTTGAGATCTGGAAGATGATGAAACAGCTGAACATGAGGTATGTGATCTACTTCAATGCAAAGTACGATTTGGTTGGCCGCCTTTTTCAGGATAGGTACCGGGCGGAGCTGATTGAGGATCCTGCCTACAGCATCCGAGCAAGCCGCTATATTCACCTCAATCCAGTTGTGGCTCAAATGGTGAAACACCCCTTGGACTACCCGTGGAGCAGCTACAGAGAATATGCCGGTGTTAGGCGGGACAACGTGGTTTCCCCTGGGAAAATCCTAATTCATTTTGCCGGCAATGTGCGCGAATATCAGCAATATGTTGAGGGCGCACTAGAAAGCAGTTTAGCATTGCCTGACTAGGGGCATCAGACGATTGGAAAAGCGTGACTAGAAGCTCAATTTGAGACCCCGCCAGTTTAGGTTGGGGCTCCTTTTACGTTTGTGCTGCTTCGTTTTGGGTATCGGGTGTTGCATTAAGGACAGCGTCAATTTTCAGAATTGATCGGGGGCGCGTCCCGCGACAAAATGCGTTTTGAAAGGCGTGGTATGTTACGAAAAAGTATAAATATATCGTTGGAAAATGAAGGATTTCTTTGTGTTACGTCGAAATCCACTTTCCATACAGAAGAACAAAAAGACCAGCAAGATAGGGGTGAAAGCGAAGCCTGGCAATCTGTGAAGTCTGTTTTGAGTTCTACTTATGTAAAGCAGAAGATAGACTTTACATGAGGGTTGAACGAACCATCAAGGGGGAGGATGTATGGAACTAAGATCATTGTTCATGCGACAAGCGATCATGAGAAAAGTCCTGATCAGTTTGCTGCCAATTGTGCTCTTTGCAATCTATTCCTTTGGACTGCGCATTCTGGTGATTCTAGCAGTGGTGACCGCAGCAGGCGTTTTGACAGAGTATCTGATCTTACGGTTTACAAAACGGGGCGCCCCGTTTAAGATTCCCGAAGCTATTTTTGTCAGTTGTGTCCTGTTTACGCTGATCCTGCCTTCGACCGTGCCTTTGTGGGTAGCGGCAGTAGGTATCGCCTTTGGCATATTTTTTGGGAAAGGAGTCTTTGGCGGTTTCGCCAGAAATATCTTTAACCCAGCCTTGGTCGGTCGGTGTTTCGTCTTTATCTCCTTCCCGGCATTTATGACGGTAAGTTGGGCTGTTCCTTTTCAGGGGTTTCCAGGAGGATTTGTGCGCTACAGTGCCGGTACTGATGCAATTACAGCTGCTACGCCCCTGGTTCAGTCAGGGATAGAGCTGTCTCGGCTGTTCCTAGGACAAATACCTGGATCAAGCGGTGAAATCAGCTCTCTCTTGATTCTTTTGGCCGCAGTTTACTTAGTTTACACCAAGACCGCGTCACTGCGCATTATGCTGTCTGGAACCTTGGCCTACCTAGGGCTGGGAACTGTCTTGTATCTGGCAGGGGCCCTTCCAGCTGGACCCTTGGTGTCCTTGCTTAGCGGTGGCTTTTTGTTTGCGGTTGTTTTCATGGCGACCGATCCGATCACTGCTCCCCGGGATAAGACAGCTCAGATTTTCTTCGGCGTTTTAATGGGACTATTGGCACTGACCATCCGTACCTTTTCTGTATTTCGTGAGGGAGCGATGTTTGCAATTCTCTTGGCAAACACCTTTGGTCCCCTGATCGAGATGCAGGTTAAACAATTTGCAGAGCGAAGGAGGATGGCCCATGAACAGGGATAGCTATGTATACACAATTGTCTTTACATTTGTGCTGACCGCCCTCTTTGCTACGCTGCTCGCAGTAACGCAAGCTTACTTCTTGCCGGCAATTACCCAAAACGAGATCACTGTGGAGCGCAAAGCGATCCTCAAAGTGTTAGGAATCCCGGAGGATGCCTTGGCATCATTTGACGAACAAGTGGTGCCAGCCTTAGCCAGTGATTTGAACATCTATGCTACCCTTGATGCCGAGGGAGAGCCTGTGGGCTACGCCTTTCCCCTCAACGGACAGGGGCTGTGGGGTTCTATCCGTGGCTTTATTGGGATTTCAGCTGAATTTGACCGTCTTTTGGGCATGGAGTTTATTGAACAAAATGAAACTCCTGGTCTCGGCGGCAGAATTGATGAAGCGTGGTTTAAGGAGCAATTTGCCGGTGTGCCGCTCTTGCCTGGCCAAGAGATTGTCTACGGTGACGGACTTGACAGCATTACGGGTGCGACCAGCAGTTCCAATGCAGTGCTGGGCATTCTCAATGACACTGTCAGCCAAGTTATGACGGAACACAAGGAGGTGCTGGCACAATGAAAAAAGGCGCAGTTAAGGCACTCTTTATACGCAATGTCTGGGATGAAAACCAGGTCTTACGGCAGATTCTGGGCATCTGTTCCCTGCTGGCTGTGACCAATGTACTTACCAATTCCCTGGTGATGGGTGCGGGTCTGGTTTTCTCTGTTGCCCTCTCCAGCCTGACCATTTCGGCCCTCAGGAACTTCATTCCCCACCGGGTGCGGATGATTGTCCAAACATTAATCATTGCAGCCTGGGTTATTCTCTTTGATATCATCCTCAAGGCCACCATGCCTGATATCAGCCGTGCCCTAGGTCCTTACGTGGGCCTGATCATTACCAACTGCATTATTATGGGAAGAGCTGAGGCTTTTGCCCAAATGAATCCGCCCCTGGAATCTCTCTTAGACGGCATCTTTGCCGGCCTGGGTTACACAATTGTGCTGGTGATTATTGCTTTTATCAGAGAGCTTCTCGGCTTCGGCACCATTTTAGGCATAGATGTGAATTTTCTCGGATTTGAAACCTGGACTATCATGGTCATGCCCCCTGCCGCCTTTTTCCTGGTTGGGGTAATGATTTGGATTGTCAACAACATTGTTGCACGTAAGCAAGCTGGAGGTGGAAAACGTGGGTAGTGCACCGGCTATTAGTCCAATGGTGATTTTTCTGGCATCAATCTTTACCAGTAACATGGTCCTTTCGAATTTCCTGGGCATGTGTTCCTTTATCTCTGTTTCCTCAGAGTATAAAACAGCATCCGGTTTGGGGAAAGCAGTACTTCTGGTTATGGTGTTTACAACCGTATTCAACTGGCTAATCTACCATTACATCATGATTCCCCTCGGGCTTGACTACTTACGCTATCTGATTTTTATCATTGTCATCGCAGCTACTGTGCAAATCATCGAGATGTTTATGGATCGCTACCTGACTGACCTGCATATGAAGCTCGGTATTTTCTTGCCGCTAATTACGGTGAACTGTGCCATCTTAGGTATCAGCCTGTTCATGATTATTCGCAGCTACAGCTTCCTGCAAACTCTTCTCTTCGGTATCGGAAGCGGATTGGGCTGGTGGCTGGCGATTGCTGCACTAGCGGCTATTCGCGAGAAAATGGCTGGCAATGAGTTGCCTCCAGGCCTGGCAGGACCGGCTATCACCTTCATAATTACCGGGATTATGGCCCTGGCCTTTGTGGGTTTTTCCGGAATTTTCGTGGTGATGTAATGCTGCAGCCTTTGCAGCTAGCTGATTAGAAACGGAGTGAGGTCTATGACAGTTTTGTTCACAGTGCTAAGCTTATCTGTCCTGGCAACAGTCCTGGCAGGTTTGGTCTCCCTGGCAGATTTCCGCCTTAACAACTATGGGGTTTGTACAATTGACATCAATGACGGCGCTCGCCAACTTGAGGTCAAGGGAGGCTCTAGCCTGCTCTCCAGTTTAGCCAGCCAAAAGGTGTTTATTCCTTCAGCTTGCGGAGGTAAGGCCACCTGCGGACTGTGTAAAGTGACAATGGTGGAAAGTGCGGGGCCTGTACTTCCGACTGAAGAGCCATTCATATCGGAAGAAGAGAGGGAAGCCGGTGTCAGGTTAGCCTGTCAGCTGAAGGTCAAGCATGATCTTAAGATCAAAATCCCGGAAGAGCTGTTCAACATTAAACAGTACCGTACCCGAGTTTCAGAAATTGTGCAGCTAACCCATGATATCAAACAGTTCCGCTTTGAACTGCTTGAACCGCAGACGATCGACTTTAAGGCAGGCCAATACGTTCAAATCGACAGCAAGCCCTATGATAAGGTCAAGGAAGCGGTCAGCCGTGCCTATTCCATTTCGTCTGTGCCTTCGGAAAAGAATATTGTGGAGCTGATTATCCGTTTAGTGCCCGGTGGAATTTGCACCACATTTATGCATGAGCATGTCAATGAAGGGGATGAAATCACTTTCGCTGGACCCTTTGGTGATTTCTACCTGCGTGACGGCGCAGATGAATTGGTCTTCATTGCCGGCGGATCGGGCCTTGCGCCTATCCGTTCCCTGGTCTTAGATATTCTGGAGAAGAATCTTGACAAGAAGATGAAGTTCTTCTTTGGTGCTGTACGCAGACGGGATCTCTATTACGTAGATTTCTTCAGAGAGCTGGAAGAAAAATACGAGAACTTTGAGTACATTCCTGCCTTGTCCGGGGCCGCGCCGGAGGATGAATGGGACGGCGAAACCGGGCTGATTACAGACGTTGTGGCCCGGCATGTGCCTGATGGAGTGAACAGACAGGCATATCTCTGCGGCAGCCCAGGGATGATCAATGCATGTGTTCAGGTGTTGACCAAGATTGGTTTCGACCGCAGTGCCATATTCTTTGATGAGTTTTAGGGGGGATGAAGCATGAAACAAGGACCAGATCTTAGGCGTATTGAGGATAATATGCGTTCGGGAACACTAGCTGCCCATCAGTTCTTGGGATCGGATTTACGCAGTCTTGCTGACATAATCCTCCACGACAGGCTGTTGCTCGAACCTCTGGGTCTGACAAATGAGGACCTGGCGGAACGCATGCGTTATTTCACAGAGCAGGCAACAGAATCTCAAGTGCCGCAGGTGGTAGACGGCAAGTTTGAGGTAGAGCGGGAGGAGCACAAGGGCAGCATCCTATGTCCCTTTGCCGACAACTTCCAGGCCAGCAAATCAATTATTCGAGTCAGGAACTTGGAGACTGACAAGTCGGTTGTGTGGTCAGATTTGAACATCCATCTAATCGAGGAACATGGCTTCTACGAAGGCTACGGAGCCCCGTTCCGTATTGATCCGGTGGAATACGCGCAGGTGTTAGAAGTTCAGAAACACAAGTGAGGTGAAAGGTATGCACCCTTTAGATTATGCCATGCAGATTGAGCAAGAAGGCAAGGCTTTCTATTTAAAGCAGGCAAGCATGATGGAGGATTCGGGTTTTCGGGAGGTCTTCGAAAGATTAGCCGAGGAAGAGGAAAAGCACTATCAGCTGCTCAAGGGGATTAAGGGATCCGGTTTGTATGAGACAGTGGCCAGCACTACTGTGGAAAGAGCAAAAGAACTCTTTTCTAATTCCATAAAAAACCCCAGTTATATCGCCATCTACGAACAGGCCATTGAGTTTGAAGAAAAGAGTCTTGACCTGTATCGGAAAATGGCCCAGGAAGCCTCTTCGGAGCGGGAACGGGAAGCATTTTTGTTCCTAGAGCGGGAGGAAGAAGGGCATCGTGCCCTGTTAATGCGAACGCTCCAATGGCTGAAAAGCCCGGAAGAGCAATATCCGTATCTTTAATTGCGCGGGCCTGCCCCTCGATCAACTTGACGAATTCAGTCAGAAATGATCGAGGGACAGGCCCCTTTGTAGTCCCGCGGGGTTACGCCAGTTCTTTTCTTAAAAATCTGACTGAAGTAAGATGTGCTGTTGTAGCCCACAAGTTCGGAGATTTCAGCGATCGAATACTTGGTTGTCTCCAGAAGAAATTTGGCTACAGAAATCCTCTTCTCAATCAGGTAGTCGATAGGCGAGGTGCCAAAGGAGCGCCTAAAGATATGGGACAGATAGTATTTGTTCATAAAGGTGGCTTCGGCTAGGGTATCCAGAGTCAAGTCCTGGGCATAGTGGACGTCTATGTACTTCTTAATGTAGGCTGCGTGCTTGTTGGTAGATGTATCAGCAGAGAGAACGATGTTGGGCTCAATCCCCCTGGCTAAGATCAAGACCAGGATCTCCACAAGATTTTGGCAGATCGCTTCATAATGCTCACTTTTAGCCTCCGCTTCCCGCAAAATGCTGTTTAGGCAAAACAAGATTTCTTCCCGGTTGGTTCTGCAATTCTGAATGCTGTACAGGCTCTCGGCGAACAGATCTGGATTCTCCAAGGGCTTTAAACTCATGCCGTCAATTCCTAAGACAATGTATTCTAAGGGGTTGGCGTCCTTTGATGATTCAGTATGGAGAAGGTTGGCGTTAACGATCACTAAATCATGTGTCCTAACGGGAAAACTCTCTTCTTTGATCTTAAAGAGGCCATGCCCGTTTACCACATAAAAAATTTCTGTGAAGGGATGCATATGCAGTGTGCTGTGCCAGTCTTCCGCGTACTTGGCCTTAGAAACGTAAAGTAGTTTGATGGGAAGGTTGTTGCTTTTTACATTGTTAAAGTGATATAAGGTATTTGACACCAAGCCCCTCCTTCCTTTGCATAGTTTGATCAATAGGTTATGCATCGGGCGGAAGATTCCTCCAAGGTCGTCTTGGGAAAGGAGGCCACTATGGCAGAGACAAGAGTATGGGAACTTGAATTTGATCAGCCTGCCCAAGTTTGGGAAGAAGCACTGCCCCTTGGAAACGGCAGCCTTGGCGCAATGATCTTTGGCGATGTCAAGCAGGATCGTATTGACCTTAACCTGGACACCCTCTGGTCAGGTGACGGAAGGTATAAGGGCAGTGAAGCTTCTCTCTACTTTAGCCAGGCCCGCCAAGCCGTCTTGGAGCAAGATTATTGCAGGGCAGAGAAGTTGATCAGGGAACATATTTTAGGGGACTGGGGTGAGAGCTACCTGCCTCTAGGGAGCCTTAATGTAAGGCAAGTGATCGGCGGGAAGCCCGAGCATTATAAGCGCCTGCTTAATTTGAATCAGGCTATTTACAGCAGCAGCTATTCTATTAATCATGTTCGCTATCATAAAGAAGCCTTTACCAGCATGGCAGATGGTACGCTGGTTATGAAAATCAAGGCCTCTGCACCGGCAATTAATGTGGAACTGAGTCTGACAAGCCCCCTCAAGCATGATTTCGTATCTTCTGAAACACAAAATTTGATTCTTCTCCAGGGCCAGGCCCCAGTCTACTTGGGGCTAGACCACAGCACAGGTCAGGAGGTTGTTTGCTATGAAGATGGCAGGGGAGTCGGCTTTGCCGCTGCGCTTTTTGTAGATGCAAAGGGCGGTGAAACAGAGCTTACCAGCAATGTGCTCAAAGTGAGAAACACAGATGAAGTGCTTGTGATCGTAAGCGGGAACACCGACTTTGGAAAGGCAGCGGGCTATGACCCCTTAGCCGATTGCCGCAGGCAAATAGAGCATTCCTTTATGCTGGGCTATGAAAACCTTAAGGCCAGGCACGGAGCTAAGTTTCGCAAATTTTTCGATCGTGTGGAGCTGGAGCTTGCAGGGCAAGGAGAATTAGAACTGGAAAACATGATGTTCCATTACGGAAGATATCTGATGATTTCCTCCACACCGCCAGGAAGCCAGGCCAATAATCTGCAGGGAATCTGGAATAGCCAGCTGCGTGCGCCTTGGAACTCTGATTATACAGTGAACATTAATACCGAAATGAACTACTGGCCGGCGGAAGTCTGTAATCTAAGCGAGTTCCACGATCCCCTCTTTGATTTGATGGAACGGGTTGCCCTGCAGGGTCAAAAGACCGCCCGGGATCTCTATGGTTTGGACGGCTGGGTGGCCCATCACAATATTGATCTGTGGGGCCACAGTACGCCGGTGGGACGTTATGAACAGGGTTATGATCCCTGCTGCTACGGCTTTTGGCCCCTGAGTTCCGCCTGGCTGTGCAGGCATTTGTGGGAACATTATTTGTTTACAGGCAAGCAGGATTTCCTCAAAGGCAGGGCCTATCCGCTGATGAGGGGTGCAGTCCAGTTCTTCTTAGGTTACTTGTCTGAATATGAAGGCTATCTGGTGACTGTTCCATCCACTTCGCCTGAGAACTGCTTTATTGGCGAAGATGGGGAAGAACATTCGGTCACCTTAGCATCTACCATGGATATCAGCCTTCTGAAAGAGCTTTTCAATAACTTCGCCGCAGCCTCTGAAATCTTGGACATTGCTGATCCCCTGGCTGCAGAGGCAAAAAAGATCCTGGAGAGCTTACCGCCCTATAAGATCGGCAGCTATGGCCAGCTGCAGGAATGGTACTTTGATTATCAGGAAGCAGATGTCCATCACCGACACGTCTCCCATCTTTACGGCCTTCACCCGGGCTGCCAGATCGATTTGGATCTGACGCCGGATCTAGCTCAAGCCTGTGCTGTTTCGTTAAACCGCAGGGGCGACGAGGGTACTGGCTGGAGTTTGGCCTGGAAGGCTAATCTCTGGGCCAGACTGGGGGATGGAGAGCGGGCCCACGCCCTGATTCGCAGACAGCTTCGTCCGGTGCAAACAACTGAAGTATCCACCGTAGGCGGGGGTACTTATCCCAACTTGTTCTGTGCCCATCCGCCCTTTCAGATCGATGGCAATTTCGGGATTACGGCAGCCATATGCGAGATGCTGCTGCAGAGTCATACCGGAAAGATCGTGCTGCTGCCGGCCTTGCCCCAGGCGTGGAACAAAGGGACGGTGAAGGGTTTGCGGGCCCGGGGAGGCTTCACCCTCAGTTTTAGCTGGGAAAATGGCCAGATTAAAAGCTGTGAGATCAGCTCTGATCGTCCGCAGCAATGCGTGGTTCTGATTGATGGTCGGGAACTGGAAGTCCGCTTTGAGCAGGCTGGAAAGTTTAACTATATTGCTACATAGAGTAAAAAGCAAGAAAGCTAAAAAGAATGACAATATCCCAACACAATGGAACGTTAATAAAATGTATAATTACTATCAGATGATGAACTTCAGGCAATGATTTTAAAAGGAGGAGTAAAGCATGAGGAAAAGTTTAGCCATTGTGTTGTTGGTTTTGGCGGTTGCCTTCAGCGCCAGTATTGCTGCTGATGCTCAGGTGTTGAAGATTGCCGGGTTGGACGGCGGCTGGGGCAGAGCCCACTGGGAAGCCCTGGCAAGGCGTTTTGAAGAAATGTATCCTGGTGTCAAAGTTGAGCTGACGCTGGAAAAGAACATTGCAGATGTACTGCGACCACAGCTGATTGCCGGCATGTATCCAGACATCATCTACCTATCAGTTAATGCCGAGGGCGGACTAACCGATACGCTGATCAAAGAAGAGGTCATCCTCGATATTACAGACCTGCTGGATANGGAAGTGCCAGGCGAAGGCGTGACCGTCAGGGAAAAAATCATACCAGGGTTTACAGACACATTGATAACAAACCCCTATGGCGATGGCAGAACCTATCTTGCCCCGCTTTTCTACTCTCCCTGCGGCCTGTTTTATAATGCCAACCTCTTTGGGGAAGGCAAGTATGCTTTGCCCCAAACTTGGGACGAGTTTTTTGAGCTAGGCGAGCTGGCGAAAAAAGACGGCATCGCACTATTCACCTATCCCACAGCCGGTTACTTCGACGCTTTCTTCTATGCGCTCTTGAATGTAGTGGGAGGACCAGAGCTCTTTAACCGGGCGATGAACTATGATGTTGAGGCTTGGAGCAGCCCTGAGGCCACCACCGTTTTTGAGTTGGTAGGCAAACTGGCCAACTACGTTCATCCTGATACTGTAGCCCAAGCCAATGCGGCCGGCTTTACCCGCAATCAGCAATTGATTTTGGATAACAAGGCTCTCTTTGTTCCGAACGGAACTTGGCTGCCTAATGAAATGAAGGATGCACCAAGGGCCGCAGGCTTTGAGTGGGGCTTTACCGCCTTACCTAAGCTCACAGAAGCTGGAGACGCTTACTCCTATACATTCTTTGAACAGATGTATATTCCCGCAGGTGCCAGGGAAGTGGAGCTTGCTAAGGAGTTTATGGCCTTTATGTATTCCGATGAAGCGGCAGAAATCATCTACCAGAACTGCGGTGCAGTCCAGCCAGTTGTCGGTGCATCTGACATGTTGTCAGCGGATGATGAAAACAAGCTTTATTACACAATTTACGACAGCGGAGCCAAAGCGGCCATGGGCGGATTCGCGGCGGCCCCTCCAGTACCAGGCGTTGTTCTTGCAGCCGGTGGCGAAGACATTCTGTTTGGTACCGTCAACTCCGTTGTGAACGGCGATACTACAGCCGCCCAGTGGCAGGCAGATGTCATCGAAGCTGTAGCTAAGATCAAAGCAGCCGTAGACGCCGAGTAAGACAACGTAAGTACCTTTGTAACGGTGGATAGCTTCTATCCACCGTTACCATCTGAATTTTTCTGTGGAGAGGAGAGCGCGCGGTGAAACAAAAAGGGCTCAATCTATTCATCTACACCTGTCTGGCCCCGGCCGTGGTCTTGTTCTCTGTGTTTATGGTTTATCCGACCTTGAGCGTTTTCAGAATGTCTTTGTATAAGTGGGGAGGACTTTCTGCCAAACGGAGCTTTATCGGTTTGGAGAATTTTAAGATCCTCANGGAAGATCGTTTTTTTATCAAGGCCTNTCAAAACACAATTCTCGTAATTACTCTGGTTACGATGATTACCCTTACGATTGCAATTTTCTTTGCCTATATTCTGGTGCGGGAGAAGATCAAGGGGCAGAATTTCTTCCGGGTCATCTTTTATATTCCTAACATCCTGTCCATTGCGGTTATTGCNGCAATCTTTTCTGCCATCTATGCCCCGAGTGAAGGACTGATCAATGGATTATTCCGAATGACGATTCCGAACTGGGAAAACATTCAGTTCCTAGGGAATCAGAACATTGTGATGTACTCAGTGATTGGGGCCATGGTCTGGCAGGCCATAGGGTATTACATGGTGATCTACATGGCCAGCATCAGTTCGATACCTCTCCATTTATACGAAGCGGCAGAAATTGAAGGGGCCAGCCGAACCAGGCAGTTTTTCGACATTACTCTGCCTCTGGTATGGGGTACGGTGCGGACAACTCTGACGTTTTTTATCATCAGTTCGATTAATATCAGTTTCTTGATTACCACGGTTTTAACCAGCGGCGGGCCCAATGGGGCTTCAGAGGTATTTTTAGGTTATCTTTATAAACAGGCATATACCAATGCGAGCTATGGTTACGGCATGGCAATCGGTGTTGTTGTTTTCCTTTTCTCATTTGTTTTGGCAGGCATTGTCAATCGCCTGACCAGGCGCGATGTATTGCAGTACTAGGGGGTTTACGATGCAGAAGAGAGTGTTGATCCGCCACAAACTTTCTAAGATCGCAATCTACATTGCTTTGATCAGCTTGGCTGTCAGTATCATTGTCCCGCTCTTTTGGGTCTTTACTGCCTCCATTAAGGAGAACTCGGAGTTCTATGGCAATCCATGGAGCTTGCCCAAAGGCTTTCATTGGCAAAACTTCACAGATGCAATTGAGAAAGCGAAGATGGGCGAATATTTTCTAAACTCCGTCTTCGTTACTTTTCTGGCTCTGGCCCTGTTAATCATTGTCTCTGTTCCTGCAGCTTATGTTCTCGCTCGGCATGACTTTAGGGGCAAAAAGATCTTAAATGTGCTTTTCATGGGCGGTTTGTTTATCAACGTCAACTATATTGTAGTACCCATTTTCCTGATGCTGCTTGGCTGGAACAGAACTGCCCTGCGGCTGTTTGGACGGGGCCTTTTTCTAGACAATCTTTTTGTCCTGGCTGTAGTTTATGCCGCCACCAACTTGCCCTTTACTATTTATCTGCTGTCCAACTTTTTTAGAACGCTGTCCAAGTCATTTGAAGAGGCAGCCGCCATTGACGGCGCAGGTTATTTAAGAACTATGCTCAGTGTTATGGTGCCAATGGCCAAACCGAGCATCATCACTGTGATTTTGTTTAACTTTCTAGCCTTTTGGAACGAGTACATTATTGCCCTCACTTTGCTCCCAGGGACAAACAAGACTCTGCCGGTAGGTTTGGTGAACTTAAATCAGGCCCAGAGGGGTGCAGCGCAATACGGGCAATTGTATGCGGGGCTAGTTATGGTAATGCTGCCAACACTGATCTTGTATATTTTGGTGCAAAGAAAGCTTACCCAGGGAATGACTATCGGAGGAGTTAAGGAGTGATGGGGATGAACAAAGCTAAAGGAAATGTGACACTGCCGGTGGAGGCNGATTTTCTAGCAGAGAGCAAAGAGTTGCTGGAGAGATGGGGCGCAGATGCGATTCGCGACAGCGACGGCACGGAACTAAGTGAGGAACTGATCAATTTAGGGGTCAAAGTATATTCTAAATACTTTGTAGCCCGGGGTTATAATGACTTTATTAAANAGCATCTAGAAGAGTGCCAACATGCCTACCTGATGAGCAGTTTCCATACCTCCACAGCAGACCGGCTGGAGATCCCCTTTATGGAGGGTTATTTTGCCAGGCAGGTCAAACCTGATTATGATCATGACCCAAAGAAGTGGTGGGAAGTGATTGATCGAACCGCAGGTGAAGTAGTAAGCCCTGAGGACTGGGAAGTCGCGGAGGAGAATGACACAGTCATCATCAAGCGGGCCATACCTTTCCATGAGTATACGGTCACCTTTTTAGCCTACCAGATCTGGGATCCCGTAGGCATGTACAATCATCTGACCAATGATTGGGGTGATAGAGAACCTGACATTCCCTTTGACATAAGGAAGCCTAAATCTGCCCAGTTTATCCTGGATTGCCTCGATAGGTGGCTGGACGAGAATGAAGAAATAGATGTAGTTCGCTTTACAACATTCTTCTACAACTTTACGCTGATCTTCAATGATCANGCTAAGCAGAAATACGTGGACTGGTTTGGCTACAGTGCCAGTGTGTCTGTGGAGGCTTTGGAGGCCTTTGAGCAGGAAATGGGTTACCGGCTTAGGCCAGAAGACATCGTGGATGAGGGCTATTACAACAATGCCTTTCGGATTCCCAGCCAAGCATTCTTGGACTTTATGGAGTTCCAGCAGCGCTTTGTGACCAAGGCCGCAAAGCGGCTCGTTGATAAGGTTCAGGCAGCTGGTAAAGAGGCTATGATGTTCTTAGGCGATCACTGGATTGGCACCGAACCCTATGGTAAGTATTTTCCCGAGATTGGGCTAGATGCGGTTGTCGGTTCTGTAGGGGATGGAACAACACTGCGTATGATTTCGGAAATTCCTGGAGTAAAGTACACTGAAGGGCGCTTTTTACCCTATTTCTTCCCGGATGTATTTGGGGAGGGCAACGATCCTGTCATCGAGGCCAGGGAAAACTGGCTAGCAGCTAGACGGGCCATGCTGCGCAAACCTCTAGATCGTATAGGCTACGGCGGTTATCCTTCCCTGGCCTATCAGTTCCCGGAGTTTGTCGNATATGTGGAGCGTGTCTGCACTGAGTTTAGAGAGATCTACCATACAATTAAGGGGCAAAAACCCTATAGCGGTCTCAAAGTGGCAATTTTGAATGCCTGGGGAAGCTTGCGTTCCTGGCAGACCCATATGGTGGCCCACGCCATTTTNTATAAACAGACCTACTCTTATATCGGCATTTTAGAGGCCCTCAGCGGATTGAGTGTTGAGGTTTCCTTCTTAAGCTTTGAGGACATCCGGCAAAACGGGGTGCCCAAAGATGTTGATGTGATCATTAACGCCGGTGATTATGGCACCGCCTTTAGCGGTGGACAAAACTGGCTGGATAAACAGCTTCTGACTGCGCTTCGCAGTTGGATTCACGGCGGCGGAGGGTTCATTGGGGTTGGGGAACCAACCGCCTGCCACCATCAAGGCAGATTCTTTCAGCTCGCCGATGCCCTTGGGGTAGATAAAGAACTGGGCTTCAGCCTCAACACCGACAAATACTTTACTGAACAAACCACAGGGCATTATATCACCCAGGACCAGGCCGCTGATTTTGACTTTGGCGAGAGTATGAAAAATGTCTATGCCCTAAGCGGCCAGACAGAGATTCTAGAATACAGCAACGGAGAAGTTCATCTGGCGGCTAACAAGTACGGGCAGGGCCGATGCGTTTATATCGCGGGGCTTCCCTACAGCCAGGCAAACACCCGTCTGCTTTTGAGAAGCATGTATTATGCGGCCAATAAGGAAAAAGATCTCCAGAGGTGGTTTGCAGAAAACATCTTTGTGGAAGTACATGCTTATCCCGAAGTAGGCAAATTTGCCATTATCAATAATGCTGGCACCCCGCAGAGCTCCATTGTCTATGACGGGCATGGCAAGCCATTTGAGGTAGAACTGCAGGCAGAAGAAATTCAGTGGCACAAGATGGATAGGTGATCTGATGAAGAAGCTTTATTATCTGGGCGCTGCCGCCGCCTTTGTATTTGGGCTTTGCCTTATCACAAGGGGACACAAAATGTCGGGCATTCAGGGCCTCATGGTGATGCTTGCCGGCCTTGCGGTACTGCTGATCGATCTTTATTTCTACAATAGAAGACATGTTTAACTAGGGAGACCTCTGCCGGCATTAGGCAGGGGTCTTTTCCTGCCGGTTCTTGGGCAGGGTTAGGGCCTGGGTTGCAGAATATTTCAAAAGAAAGGTTGGGACTTCTGCCAGGTACGAGGTGAAGAGTGTGACTGCAAAAAGCGTTAGTTTAAACGAGTATCGACCCCGCAGCGAACTTGTGGTCGAAAGGAAGGCTGTAACCAAGCCCAAATTCCCCGTAATTGATATGCACACCCACTTTGGCCCATTGGTTCTAGGTGAGAACTATACTGAACGCTATGATACAGCCAGGGAAGTGGAAAGGTTCAGGGCTGCGGGCATAAAGCGGGTGGTAAATCTGGAGCTTGTTTGGGGTGCAGAACTGGACAGGCTTTTGGAGAAGATTCATCCTTACGGAGATTTCATTACTACCTTTAGTTCCGTCGATGTAAGCAGGCTGGATGAGCCGGGCTTTGAGACCTATGTGCTGCGCACTTTGACTGAAGCGAAGGGCAAGGGGGTTAGGGGCCTGAAGTTCTGGAAGGACCTTAGCCTGGCTACAAGGGATGAGATTGGGAAGTACATTGCCTTGGATGATCCGAGATTGCAGGTGATCTGGGCAGCCGCAGCTGAACTGGGCTTGGTAGTGCTGCATCATGTGGCTGATCCTGTGGCCTTCTTCAAGCCCGTTGATCAGTATAATGAAAGATATGAAGAACTCTCCAAGGTTCCAGACTGGTCCTTTTGCCGCCCTGGACTTTATTCCTTTGAGCAGTTGATGGAGCAGCAGGAAGCGATGATTAGAGATAATCCCGGCACAACCTTTATTATCGCCCATGGCGGTTCCTACAGCGAGAATCTGGGCTGCGTCAGCAGGTGGCTGGATGAGTATCCGAATATGTATATTGATATTGCTGCCCGGATCAATGAGTTTGGGCGCCAGCCCTACACTGCCCGGCGTTTTTTTGAAAGACATCAGGACCGCATCTTGTTTGGCACCGATGCTGCCGCAGGCTGCGCCTTTAACTATCAACCCTACTTTGAGTTCTTGGAAACCTGGAATGAATCCTTCCCCTACTCCTCAGGGGAGATTCCAGGTCAAGGACGCTGGAGAATCTACGGGATCGGGCTGGACGATTCTGTCTTAGAGAAGGTTTACTATAAGAATGCTGAAAGGCTCGGACTTTAGCAGCACGGTGGAGANGATCAAGTCAGGGATGAAAANGGAATAGGGGCANAGCCCCTATTCCCGCAGAAAGTCTCGGTAGATACCCGGTACAGAATCGGGTATTTCTATCGCCCCCACCGCTTTTTTATAGAATTCGACCGGTCCCGCGCCGCCAATAACGCCGTAGGCGTAACCCAGCTCAGCCAAGCCATGCAAACAGGCTATTAGCAAAGCGGAGCCAATTTGCCTGCCCCGGTNGGCGGGATCTACTCCGGTGGGCCCAAAGTAACATTTATAGGTGGCTTCATAGCAGCCGAAACCCACCAGCTTCTTACTTGCTTTGTCCTGCGCTAAGTAAATGGTACTCGGCTTATTTGCAAAGGCTACATCAGCTTCGCTCGCCCAGCCTTCACCAAAGCTTTCCCGAATCCAATCCAGAACCAGGTGTTTCTCAGGGGGTATTCCCCTGCGTATGGTAATGCCCTGCTCCTCCATGACTTTTAGAAGCGGGTCAAGTTTGGGAAGTTCATAAAGTTTAACTAGCATATCAGGCATAATTAATCTCCTCCAGGCGCAAGGTGCTAGGTCAGTGGAAAGAGAATCTGCCTGCGCAGGTTGTGGGAACGATAAGCCCCATCCATTAACTCGGTCAGTGCCACAGCGCAGTCGATGTCGTAGTGGTTGGGTTCATCACGCAAGATAGCTCCTACCCACTGCTCGATTGGTTTTGGCAGGGCCTGAGGCAGCTGATCTGGATGGATCCAGCCGCTGACTTCTCCTTGCAGCACCGAGGAGTTGAGGCGAACTTTGCCTTCCGGTCCGCCGATAAACAGGCTTCCTTTGGATCCGTAAAGCTCCAGGGAAAATGGGCTGCGGGCTGACAAGAACGAGGTTTCATTAATGGCAGTAGCATTGTTTTCAAACTCAATGACGGTGACCGCATTGTCTTCTACATCCTTGCCGGTTGCATGCGTAAACATGGACTGAATGCGCTGCGGCTTCCCTAAGAGCCAAGCGCTTAGATACATGCCGTGTGCGCCAAGGTCAATCATGGCACCGCCGCCGCATTCGACGCTGTCATAAAAATGCGCTGGCAGCCAGCCTGCGACCGTTCCATCGTGGGCATTGCGGATGCGCAGCAGTGAAATCTCACCAAGCCATCCCTTTTCCACTGCTTCTTTGGCAAAGAGATTGTGGGGCATACTGCGATGGGGGAACGAAATCGTGAACTTGATTCCAGCCTCCCGAATCGCACTGGCCACTTCTTCTGCCTCAGCGAGGGTTGGAGTTAATACCTTTTCGGTGAAAATGTGCTTGCCGGCCCGGGCGGCTTTGATAATCACCTCGTGGTGCAGATTGGTTGGGGTATTAATTACAACGCCGTCAATTTCAGAGTCTTGAAGAATTTCGGCTAAGTCCGCTTGAAACGGAACACCAAGTTCTTGGGCAAATTTTTCGCCCCGAGCGGTTTCATTATCCCAAACAACAGAGATTTCTGTCTCTGGGTGGGCTTTAAGTTCAGCGGCATAATCCGGAGCATGGACATGCCAGGCGCCAAGCATGGCAATTTTAAGCATAGGAATCCCCTCTTTCAAAAATAGATATATGTTGTTCTTCTGCAATGNAAAGCTTTTTCCTGCGTAGTAAAGGGCGAAGTACGGGTGGATAAGAAAGGAAGGAAGAAAGTTGCGTGAAGAGGAAAAATCTTGGNCGGGGTTTTGTTTGCCCCAAGCGATCTCTCTCTGGTAATTGACAGGCTCCCAGACAAAGGGAAACTCCGTCTGGGAGCTGGCGGGCTACATTCTCAAAGGATCGTCAATTAAAGTCGCGAAGACAAACTGGTGGACATGACCGCGATTTAGGGTAGTTATGCCGCTCATGGCGTGGATGTGCCTGCCGTTTCCCACCGGGATGGACAGTCCCGTAGCTCCTGCCACCTCATGGAGGTGCAGGCTGGTGAAATCAGTGTCGGCCTGAAAAATGTGAATATGATCGTCGCCAACTGGGATCACTTCGCTCGTCATGCCCGAAAAANGGTGGTTGTGGGGAATTTCCTCTNCTTTGCTCCGCGGGACAGTCCCTCACACAATTTGACGAAATCAGGATTCCTATCTTTTCAGGCGACAGATGAAAGGGTCTTGGTGATCAGGTGGCGAAAACCAAGCTAGGATTAANTCGAGTGGAGGCCAGTGTATGTACAGTTTTATGAATGATTATAGTGAAGGGGCTCACCCCAGGATACTGCAGGCTTTGCTGGAGACCAATCTAGAGCAGGCAATCGGATACGGCTTGGATCAGTTTACGTCAGAAGCGGTTCAGTTGATCAAAGAAAAAATCGGGCGCCAGGATGTGGATATCCACCTAATCCCGGGTGGAACCCAAACCAATCTTATTGCTATTTCGGCCTTTCTCAGACCCCATGAGGCAGTAATCGCGCCTTTAACCGGCCACGTTGAAGTGCACGAGACAGGTGCGATTGAAGCGACGGGGCATAAAATCATCACTAAGGAAGGAAGAGAAGGCAAGCTCAGCCCGGCAGACATTATAGAGGCGGTGGAATTCCATTGCGATGAACATATGGTGAAACCAAAATTGGTTTATATCTCAAATTCCACCGAAGTGGGCTCAATCTACACTAAGGCTGAACTGACAGCTTTGGGCAAGGTGTGCCGGGAGCATAATCTCCTGCTCTTTATGGATGGGGCCAGGCTTGGCTCAGCCCTGACCTCGACCAAAAACGATCTGACCTTGATAGAGATCGCCAGTCTGGTCGATGCCTTTTATATAGGCGGCACGAAAAACGGCGCCCTGATTGGGGAAGCCCTGGTGATTATAACAGACAGTTTGAAAGAGGATTTCCGCTATCATATCAAGCAAAAGGGCGCCTTGTTGGCGAAGGGACGCCTGCTTGGCATTCAGTTCCGGGAACTGTTCCGTGATAACTTGTTCTTTGAGCTGGCCGAGCACGCTAACCTGATGGCGGCTAAGATCCAGGATACCCTGGTCGNCCTGGGCTGTCCGCTTTTGCTGCACTCACCATCCAACCAGCTTTTCCCGATCATGCCCAACCAGGTCATTGCAGAGCTGGCTAAGGACTACTCCTTTGAGATCCAAAGGAAAGNGGATGAAAATCATTCCCTGATTCGCCTGGTTACATCCTGGGCAACACAGGAAAGTGCTGTGGATGAGTTTATTGAAGATTTGAAGAGGCTCTTGTAAGGAAAATGGGGGCTTGACTATGTACCGGATTCTCATTGTGGAAGATGACCCAATCATCGCCAAGACGATGGAAAAACATATAGCCGGCTGGGGTTATGAAGTGGCCTGTGTTACTGATTTCAGCGATGTATTGTCTGAGTTTGCGGCCTTCGACCCCCAGCTTGTTTTGCTTGACATTTCCCTTCCCTTTTTCAATGGTTACCATTGGTGCAATGAGATCCGCAAGCTCTCCAAAGTTCCGATCATTTTCATTTCGTCCGCATCGGATAATATGAATATTGTNATGGCCATGAACATGGGCGGCGATGACTTTTTGGCCAAACCCTTTGATCTTTCTGTCCTAACTGCCAAGGTCCAGGCGCTGCTGCGCCGTACCTATGACTTTGCAGGCCAAACCAATCTCCTGGANCACCGGGGAGCNATTCTCAATACCAGNGATGCGACCCTGACCTACCAAGGTGAACAGGTTGATTTGTCCCGCAATGAGTACAAGATNCTCAAGATGCTTATGGAAAACAAGGGGAAGGTGGTTAGCCGAGAGTCACTTATGATTATGCTGTGGGAAACAGACAGCTATGTTGATGATAACACCCTGACAGTCAATGTCACTCGGCTGCGAAGGAAACTGGAAGCTTTGGGACTTACCGACTATGTTGCCACAAAAAAGGGTATGGGGTATGAGGTGAAATAAGTCGATGGNCANGGCAAGCACAGTACTATCCTATTTACAGTCTCGGATCAGAATCTTGGCTCTGTTTGCCGTTTTTGCACTGCTCTTTGCAGCAGTCTTCTTTTTGTATGCTTTGCCCTGGGAGCCCTGGTGGTATGGGATGCTGCTCTGCCTTTGGATCGGTTTCATCTTCATGATCCGTGACTTCCTGGCTTTCAGTAGACGCCACCTTGTGCTACAGGCCTTGAAGAGCAGTATTGCCGCGGCCCTGCCTGCCCTGCCCCGGCCGAAGGGTTTATTGGAAGAGGATTACCAGGAACTGCTCACCCTTTTGTTCCAGGATAAAAGCAAACAGGCCCTCTTAGCAGAGCGCAGGCGGCGGGAACTGGCGGAATATTACACGATGTGGGCCCATCAGATTAAAACCCCCATCGCAGCCATGCGCTTGGTGCTCCAGACTAAGGAGGACGAGGACTCCCGGGAGCTCTTGCCCGAGCTTTTCAAGATCGAGCAGTATGTGGAAATGGTTCTCCAGTATTTGCGGGTGGAAAGTCCAACCACAGACTTTGTACTAAGGCGCCACAGCCTTGATTCTATCGTGCGGCAGGCGGTACAACGCTATGCCAGCTTGTTTGTTCGCCAGCAGATCCGTCTTGACTTTCAAGAGCTGGACTGCACAGTGCTTACTGATGAGAAGTGGCTGGCCTTTGTCATTGGCCAGGTTCTTTCCAATGCACTGAAATACACGAAGGAGGGAACTATCTCTATTTACCTCGAGGATCGAAAGGGGAAGATCCTTGTGATTGAGGATACGGGAATAGGGATTTCCTCGGAAGATTTACCCAGAGTCTTTGAACAGGGGTTTACGGGATATACAGGACGGATGGAAAAGAAGGCCACAGGCATTGGACTCTATTTATCCAAGAAGATTCTTGATAAACTGTCCCACACAATTAGGATCGAATCTGAGGCGGGGAAGGGTACTAAGGTGAAAATTGGACTTGATACAGCGGATACTATCGATTCTTACCAGAATGTAAGGTTGGGCGGGGAAGTGTAAGCCAAAGCTATGGCAGTGCATTTCCCCCCTTTGTTATACTGGGCCTAAGATTGGAAGGAGGCTGGCTTATGCATTTTCTAGAAGTGAGAAATGTCAAGAAAGTATACACTACACGCTTCGGGGCCAACCAGGTTCAGGCCCTAACGAATGTATCCTTTGGAGTGGAAAAGGGCGAGTATGTGGCAATTATGGGGGAATCGGGATCGGGCAAGACAACTCTTTTGAACATCCTGGCCACCTTGGATCGGCCCACAGAGGGCGAAGTGCTGCTGAACGGAAAAAGCATCCTCAACCTGCCCCACAGGGAGATTGCTGCATTCCGCCGGGATAACCTTGGCTTTGTCTTTCAGGATTTCAACCTCCTGGATACATTTTCGATCCAGGATAACATCCTCTTGCCACTGGTCTTGGCCAATGTCCCATTTTCCGAAATGGAGCGGCGCCTAAAGCCCCTTGCCCGGCGGCTGGGGATTGAACAGCTCTTAGGCAAGTATCCTTATGAGGTATCCGGCGGTGAGCAGCAGAGAACTGCTATCGCCCGGGCACTTGTCACCAGGCCCCAGTTGGTTCTGGCTGATGAGCCAACCGGGGCCCTGGATTCGAGATCCACCGACAGCCTGCTGCGCCTTTTTCGGGACATTAATGAAGAGGGGCAAACCATCCTCATGGTCACCCACAGCACGAAGGCGGCTTGTTTTGCTAAGCGCGTGCTCTTTATCAAGGACGGGGAGATTTTCCACCAACTTTACAAAGGATCCTTGTCAGAAGAAGAAATGTACCAGAAAATCTCCGATACCCTGACTATGATCGCTACAGGTGGTGTGGTCTGTGGGTAGGTTCTTCTATGGCAAACTTGCCTTTGACAATATCCGCAAGAACTCTCGTGTCTATGTTCCTTATATAATAACCAGCATCTCGACTGTGATCATGTACTACCTGATGCATTCTCTGGCCGTTAACCAAAGCCTGGGAAAGATGGCCGGCGCCGCCCAAGTGCGCTCTATGCTGTCCTTTGGTTTTGCGATAGTAGGCCTGTTTTCGGTCATCTTCCTGCTCTACACCAACAGTTTTTTGATCATGCGCAGGAAGAAGGAATTTGGCCTTTTTCAAGTGCTGGGCATGGAGAAAAAACACATCGCCCGCATCATGATCTACGAAACCGCCTATATTGCCATAATCAGCGTCTTGTCTGGGCTAATCAGCGGTATCATTCTCTCCAGGGCCATGTTCTTGCTCTTGCTTAAGATCCTGCGTTTTGAAGTGAAGCTGGNCTTTGAAATCTCTAGCTCATCCATTGTTTCGGTGCTACTCCTTTTCGCCGGGATTTACCTGGTGACCCTGGTCTGGAACCTGTGGCAGGTTCATCTAGCCAAACCGGTTGATCTTTTGAAAGGCGGGCAAGTTGGGGAACGGGAGCCGAAGGCAAAGTGGCTGTTGACTTTGGTTGGCCTCATTTCTATCGGTTCGGGCTACTACATCGCCCTGACTACAGAATCACCCATAGCAGCCTTGGTTTTCTTCTTTGTCGCAGTTATGCTGGTGATGGTTGGGACCTATGCCCTGTTTACATCAGGCAGTATCAGCTTTTTGAAGCTGCTGCGCAAAAATAAAAGATACTATTACACACCAAACCACTTTACGTCGGTATCAGGCATGATCTACAGGATGAAGAAAAATGCTGTGGGACTGGCCAATATCTGCATTCTGTCTACGATGGTTCTGGTAACCATCTCTACGACGGTATCGCTCTACGTTGGCATTGAAGATGTCCTTAGGACTCGCTACCCGAGGGAGATTACGATATCTTCTTATGGAATAACGGAAGCACATGTTGTGGAGCTGCAGCGAAATGTTTCTGAAGTTTTGGAAAGCCACGAGATTGCCCCTGAGGATACGCTGGAGTATCGCAGCCTTGTGTTTTTGGGGCAGGAGGAGGACGGCGAGTTTNTAACAGACATTGAACCCAGTNGCCTGTTCGCGGGGAACCCCCAGTCTCTGACTTTAGTTCCTGGCGAGGATTACAGCCGCATGGCCGGGGAAGATATTGCTCTCGAGGAAGCAGAAGTACTGATTTTCTCTAAGGGTGGAAGCTACAAGCACGCAACCTTAAGTGTGCTTGGGCGCACATTCAAAGTCAAGGATAGGCTAAGCAGGTTCCCGGTTGTTTCCCACGAGGCATCCATTACCCAGAGCCATTATGTAATCGTAAGAGACATGTCTGTTCTAGAAGAGCTTTTCCGGGCCCAGGAGCAGTCTGCCAGCGAATACAAGTCGGAGCTCAGGCATTTCCTAGGTTTCGACCTGCCTCAGGATGCAGACTCTGCCACAATTTACCGGGCTATTCGCTTAGCGCTCTCAAGCGGCGAACCCTTTAGCCATGTGGAGTCAGTTGACGCAGTTAAGGACGAGTTTTATGCCCTTTACGGAAGCCTGTTCTTTCTGGGAATCTTCCTGGGGACCCTATTTGTAATGGGAACTGTGTTGATCATCTACTACAAACAGATTACAGAAGGATACGAGGACAAAGGACGCTTTGAGATCATGCAGAAAGTAGGTATGGGTCTGGAAGAAGTAAAGAANTCCATCCGCAGTCAAGTTNTGATGGTATTCTTCCTGCCCCTGGCAGCCGCCGTAATCCATGTAGCGGCCGCCTTCAGGTTTATCTCCAAACTCTTGGCCGTCTTTAATTTGACCAACATCGCCCTTTTCTTCTGGTGCACACTCGGAACAGCGCTGGTCTTTGCCCTACTCTATGCCCTGGTCTACGCCATAACCGCCAGGGTCTACTACAGAATTGTAACCGAGGGACAGGCCCTCACACAAATTAACGATTAACGAGGAAAAGGCCCTCACACAATTTGCCCGCCTACGCAGGTTGCTGTAACTTTCATGGTCAGAAGCCTGTCTGGATNGATTTGCCTTGGATCTTCAGGCAGAACAACGAAGTCTGCCAATTTCCCTGCACTTAGGGTGCCCTTAATCTCTTCCTCATGGGCTGCATAGGCCGGGCCCGAGGTGAAAAGAGTGAGGGCTTCCTGTGCTGTCAGGCGTTCTTTAGGTTGCCATCCTTCCCGGGGCAAGCCGTCTTGGCCCCGACGGGTTATGGCGGCATGCATGCCCCAGAGCGGATTACAGGGCTCTACGGGAGAGTCAGAGCCGCCTGCGGTACGTATGCCAAGCTTTGCCATGGTCTTCCAGGCATAGGCGTGCTGCGCCAGTTCTCTGCCAACTCTGGCTTCGACAAAGTGCAAGTCTGTAGGCACAAAAATCGGCTGAATATCACAGACAATGCCCAGCTTGGCCAGGCGCTCGAGTTGGTCAAAGCGGGTGATTTGCGCATGGATGATCCTCGGACGGGCAGTCCAGCCGGGCTCAGTCAGTTTAGCCTTTTCATAGCTGTCCATCACCATGTCTATGGCCCTATCGCCAATGGCATGACAGGCAACTTGGAGATTGGCCTGGGCCGCCATGAGTACCAACTCATCTAGTTCATCCTGGGAAAAGATGGGCATGCCGGAGGTAGAGGGATCGTCTGCATAAGCTTGGGAAAGGGCTGCTGTCCGTCCGCCTAGGGAACCGTCGGAAAAAAGCTTCAATGGTCCGAGGCTAACTTTTTCTCCCAGGGTAGGGTGGGCTTTCTTCAGTTCCAAATAGGTTTTCAGCTCTTCCGGAGTTGGCATCGCCGCCTGGAGTTCTACCCGAATCGGAAGTTCCCCGGATGCTGCNAGCTGGGCATAGGCCTCCAGGCGATTAATTAGTGTGCGGGTGCCGTGCAGGTCATTGCTCTGTACCGTAGTCAGACCCAAGGATGCCGCCAGGCGGCTTGCAGTCAGGATCACGCGCTTTAGATCCTTGATGGTGGGAGAGGGGATAAGGTTTCTCACCAAATCAATCGCATTTTCCCGCAAGACACCTGTAGGTTCGCCAGTTTCCCTGTCACGGTCGAGACTTCCCCCTGGAGGATCGTCTGTGTTTACATTAATTCCTGCCAGTTCCAGCGCCTTGGAATTAACTGCACAGATGTGCCCGCAAACGCGGGTGTAAAACACCGGCTGGGTTTGGGAAATCTCATCTAGGTCGTCCTTAGTAGGCAGTGCCTTGACGGCAAAATTCTCCTCATTGAAACCTCGCCCAATAATCCAAGTGCTGTCAGATCTTGCCGCCTTGTATTCTTGGCCAAGGCGAACCAGATCTTGTATAGAACGGGCCTTAGTTAAATCTGCACCATCCATGCCCTGACCCAGATTAATCAGGTGCATGTGGCTGTCGTTAAAGCCAGGCACAACCACCTGTCCCGCCAGGTCATGGATCTTGGTTTCTTCTCCGGCCAGATCCTTGATTGCTTGATAGGTGCCTAAGGCTAGGATCCTGTCTCCAGCCAGGGCCATAGCTTCAGCTTCGGGAAGCCTTTCGTCGAGAGTGATGAATTTGGCATTACAAAAAATTTGAGTAGGTGTTTTCTTTGCTGTCATCAATATCCTCCACTTCTTGGCGATATAGCTTGTAATTCCCCAATACCATTCAGCATTTCTGCACTGGCACTAGAATCCCTGTTGAACGGCGAACTGTCATTCAAGGCAGTGGCCAGCAGGACTTTACTCAAGCTTGGCGAAAATATCGATTTGGTAATCATTACGGATACGGAATGGGGCTTGAGCGATACATGGATGTATTTTTGGCGAGGCAGCCTATCTTTAATGTCGACAGAGAAATTGTCGCCTATGAGATACTCTATAGGAGTGGAAGTGTCAACTCTTTCAGCGGTGAGGTTCAAGCTGATGCAGCTTCCTCAAAAGTTATTTTTAACACCTTTCAAAACTTCGGCCTGGAGACTATTACTTCAGGTTATCCAGCCTTTATCAATTTCTCAGCTACACTGATTGAAGAAGAGGTTGCCACGCTTTTTCCCAAGGAACACTTGGTGGTGGAGCTTTTAGAAACAGTNGAGCCAACTTTAAGGATTGTGGGNAAGTGCAGAGAGTTAAAAGAAGCNGGCTATCACATNGCCCTGGATGACTTCGTATATTCTCCAGCTTACGAACCATTGCTTGATCTGGCCAGTATTGTAAAAGTAGACTTTCGGGAAACAAATCCGTTTGAGATTCGCAAGCTGAGGGCACGCCTCTTGACCAGAGACTGTGTGCTACTGGCTGAGAAAGTTGAGACCTGGGAAGAGTTCCATCTCGCTACCGAGCTGGGCTTTACTTTGTTCCAGGGCTACTTTTTCGAAAAACCGGAAATTTTGAGAACCAGCGGCCTGTCACCTTTGGAACTGCATTATATGCAGCTGGTAGCACAGGTAAACCAGTCTGATCTGGACTACTTTGAGCTAGCGCGCACCATCTCTATGGATGTTTTCCTCACCTATAATCTCCTCAAACTGGCTAATTCAGCCATGTTTGCCCAGAGGAACCGGGTCACAACAGTAGAACAAGCCCTGGTGCTCCTTGGCGAACGGGAGATTAGAAAATGGGTAACGCTCATTGCCTTACAGGGCATGAGTGTCAATCAAATGGATGGACCTGTCAGCCAGTCTTTGATTCGGGCGCGCTTTGCGCAGCTCTTGGCACAAAAAACGGCCTTAAGCACCCAGCATAACAGTCTGTATCTGACAGGGCTGTTCTCCCTGCTTGATGTTATGCTGCAAAGGCCATTGGCAACGATTTTAGCTGAAGTGCAAGCCCAGCAGGAAACGAAGGAGGCTCTGCTCCGGCAAACAGGCCCCTTTGCAGAAATCTGCAAGGCAGTATTAGCCTATGAAAAAGGGGATTGGGATCAAATGGTGGAAAGCGCCGACAACTTGAGGCTAGATGGCGCTTCTGTGGCAGAAAGCTATGTTGAGTCTATAAGGTGGCATCCCCTTACAGCTGCGTCACGGTTACAAATTCGTAGCCAAGATCTCTCAAGCTCTTGATTACATCTGGCAGTACCCTGACGGTTGCCGGCCCATTGCAGTGCATAAGAATAATGGCGCCATTATGGTGCTGGGACTGAATGCGGCTGAGGATCTGTTCGGGCTTGTTGCGTGTGCTGTCCCAGTCAAAGGTATCTAATGACCAACGGACGATACGCCAGCTTTGCTCTTGCAGGTAGATGACTGAATCTTGACGCAGCGACCCATAGGGAGGGCGCATGATCAGCGGGTAATACCCAGTGAGACTTTCCACTGCCTTTGATGTCGGGTTCAGTTCTAATTCGACGATTTCATCATTGGTGAGCAGGCTGAAGTCTGCGTGGGTGCGGGAGTGGTTGGCAATCAAATGGCCTTCATTAAAGATCCTTTTTAGGATGGCCGGGTAGCGTTCCACCTTCTCGCCTACGACGAAGAAGGTTGCCAGGACGTTTTCAGCCTTGAGAATATCCAAGATAGCAGAGGTATTGTGGGTATCGGGTCCGTCATCAAAAGTCAAAGCCACCTTGCCGCGCAGCGGGGTCTCTTTTTTCACTTCCTCGTCTTTTTCCTCCCTTGCACTTGGGACAGGCTTAGGCACAACCGGTTGTACAACTCGCACGACGGGGCCTTCTTTCAACACTTGGTGGGGCGGATTTCCGTCCAGCAATTCATTTATATAATACTGACCGGCAAGGGCCGGTGTCACAGAAACCAAGAGCAGAATCAACAGACAAATTCCAGCCACTAGGTTTCGTCTTTTGTTTAGCATGACATGTCCTCCAAAGAAAGTACGCTGCGGATTAAACTAACTGAAAACCATCCCTCATAAATTCGCCATTATCCAAGGATTTCCTGCAGTAACGTTAAAGATTATCATTAGTCAAACAATGCGCTTTCAGGCAGGAAACTGAACGTATTTGCTGAAGAGTATTACAGAGAAGATCAGAAGGAGGAATTGATGTGAACCTAAAGGGAACACAAACAGAGAAAAATCTGTGGGAAGCAATTAAAGGCGAGTCTGTCGCCCGCAATAAGTATGATTGGTATGCCAGTGCCGCGAAAAAAGAAGGTTATAACCAGATCTCCGGTATTTTTGAGGAGACCGCCCTCCATGAAAAGGAACATGCCAAGCGGCTGGCCAAATTCTTAGGTGTTGTGAAGAGCACAGACGAGAACCTCAAGGATGCTGCAGCCGGCGAAAACTACGAATGGACCAGCATGTACAGGGAATTCGCGGAAACGGCTAAAGCAGAAGGCTTCGACGAGATTGCCGAAGTGTTTACTGAAATTGCCGAGGTGGAAGAAGAACATGAAAAACGCTACCTGGCACTTCTGGCCAGGGTTGAAGCAGGTACAGTCTTCACCAGGGAAGAGCCTATTCGCTGGAAATGCCGGAACTGCGGATATATACATACCGGTACAGAGGCCCCAGAGCTCTGCCCGGCCTGCGCCCATCCCCGTGCCCATTATGAGGAGTATGCAGAGAATTATTAATGGTTACTGGCTAAGTGTCACAATCTTTACCCAGTAAACAGCAGAATTTTGAAGAGGTGTTTAAGAAGAGGCTTAAGCACCTCTTTTTCCATTCTGNAAATGTTTTCCCTGACCGCAAATGTGATATCGTTGAGCGCTATCGGTCTAAAACAGATCTGGGCAAGCTGAAGANGGCGGGATTCAGACCTATGTTNTTGGGCCTCATAGTCTCAGTCACTGTAAATATTGTATCCCTAGCCGTACAGTATGCTCTAGGCCTGGTCTAGTAAAAAAGTGCACCCGCTNGGGGTGCACTTCTCATTTTAGAGGCTCTTGACGAACTCTCTGCCGTACTCTTGACATGCGGCTAGGANTTCTTCATCAGGTACCCATTGGGTCTTGAATCCTTCGTTGACAAGGGCGAAGCCAGCGCCTGCCAAATCTTCGGCGAGGAGCTTGTTGCCTTCGCCGCTCCAGCCATAGCTGCCAAAGGGCGCAGCCTTCTTATTCTTAAACTTCATGCCCTTAACCATTTCTAAAAGCCCAGCCATGCCCGAAAGGTATCTGTTGTTGACTGTGGCCGAACCGGCCAAGATAGCTTTAGACTTGAAGATCTCGGTAACGATGTCATTCTTGTCTTTCTTGGCTACATTGTAGACCTTGACAACCACATCTGGATCTTCTGCCTGGATGCCTGCGGCAATCGCTTCAGCCATGAGCCGGGTGGACTGCCACATGGTGTCATAGACAATTGTGATTTGGTTCTCCTGGTAATTATCAGCCCACTTGAGGTATGTTTCAACGATCTGTGCGGGATTATCTCNCCAGATTACACCGTGACTGGTGCAAATCATGTTTAAAGGCAATTCCATAGCCAAGACCTCGTTAATCTTCTTCGTGACCAGGGCACTGAAGGGTGTGAGGATATTGGCGTAGTACTTCATAGCCTCTTCATACAACTCACAATTATCGGCCCGATCATTGTAGAGCGTTTCGGTGGCATAGTGTTGGCCAAAGGCGTCGTTGCTAAAGAGGATATTTTCGCCACTCATGTATGTAAACATGGTGTCTGGCCAGTGCAGCATCGGTGCCTCCACAAAGGTCAGGGTAGACTCACCAATTTCCAGTGTATCGCCGGTCTTTACCGTTACAAAGTTCCAGTCTTCGTGAAAATGTCCCTGGATGATTTTCTTGCCGTTATTGGTGCAGTAGATGGGGGTTCCCGGAATTTCCCTCAGCAGCTCCCGCAAAGCTCCGCTGTGGTCGATTTCCGCGTGTTGAATGATGATATAGTCAATTTCCTTGAGATCGATTTCATCCTTGAGATTGCGCACAAACTCTGTGTCATAGGGAAGCCACACTGTGTCAATGAGCACGACTTTCTCATCCCTAATCAAGTAGGAGTTGTAGGAAGAACCCCTGAAGGTGGAGAGTTCATCTCCGTGGAACTTCTCAAGCTCCCAGTCGACCTTGCCAACCCAGGTGACTTTTTCGGTCAATCGTTTCGAGGCCTGCATGAAAACACTCCCTTCGATATCTTAGTAAGATAATACCAAATAAAGCATTTGATTACAAGGGCAGATAGAGTTTGTGAATTCATTAATCGTCATTTGCTGCCGGGCGAAAGGGCAGTTTTCGTTGCAGAGCACCGGGAAAATTGCCAAAACAAGTAAAAATTGGGGCGGATGGCCAGCGTTTAGGGTTCTTCTGTTCCAATAATAAGTGCGTCATCTGCCCGCCGTAATCCCCAAAACTCAGACAGCGGCTGCAACAATTAATTACCCAAAGTTATTTTCCCACATTCAAGCCAACGCCCTTCCTCGCTCAACTGAAAGACGCTCAATTCTGAACAGAGAAAAGAATAGTCTGGGCTAAAGTTTGCCAGTTCAGCCTGGTATCGCTGGAACTGTCCAGGCCTAAGCCGGGTGGCCAGGGTGATATGGGGATGGTAGAGACGTTTGTCGACAGAAACGCCCTTTTTCCTAAGTTGGTGCGCCAGAGATGCTTGCATGTTTTTAAGTTCTAGGGAAAGATTTACGTTGATAAAGAGCACCCTAGTGCCAAAGGAACCGATTCCTGCGCCAGCCACCATAAAGGACGGTGCTGCCTTGAGAGCAGCCTGGAGGAACGCAAGGAGATCCTGAATCTCATCTTCCCAGGTGAAGGGTGGGATAACTGTGATGTGTGCTACAGTCCTGGGAGCCTTAAAGGCACGACGATATCTTTCACAGATCTCTTCTAGCTCCTGGGGCAGGCGGATGCCAAGGAAAATCTTCATGCTAAGTTCCTCCTTTTGCGCGGGCCTGTCCCTCGATCAATTTTACGAATTTCGGCTAAGTTGAGCGAGTTGACCGAAAGGCAGGGCCGGAATGGCTGTACACTTCGTTTTAGATGTCCATTATTCCTTTTTCGAGGAAGTGTGGCATATATTGCAGGGAATGGTATAATAGAGGTAGCATTCGAACGGTCGTCCGATCGAAAGAATCGAAGAAAGGGGGGGAAAGGGTGCTGGAAGTAAGTCAGCAGGAGAAAATCCTTGATGCGGCCTACGCGGTGATTGCTAGGGAGGGCTATACTAGAACTTCCCTGCGGCAGATCGCCCAAGAGGCTGGGGTGGCGGTGAGCCAGATCAGCTATCACTTCAAGAACAAACAAGGGCTGCTTTTGGCAGTTGCCCGTCGGGTGGCGAACAAGTATTTCGCGTATATGCAATCCTACCTCAAACCAGAGATGTCCCCGCGCCAAAAGGGGGAGTGTTTTATCCGACTCTACCAGGAAGTTTTGGAAAACGATCCAGATTTATTCCGTGTTCTCTATGATTTGGTGGGTTTGGCACTTTGGTCAGATCCCCTCCGGGGACAGGTTAGGGAGATTTTTGCCGGAGTGTTGGATCAAATCACTGCCGAGGTGTTTACCAAAGAGATCATGGGCGAATTGGGCACCACCTACAGCCCAGAGACTCTGGCCAGCTTGTTTTTTAGCGGCATCTTCGGCATTGCGGTGCAGTCACTCTTGAATCCGGGCAACAAGATTATCACTGAATCATTAGATGCACTAAATGTGATTCTCAAGGTAGGAGAGGTGAAATTGACTTGAGACGATGGATTGAAATGGTTTTGAACAGGCCCTGGGTCGTCATTGGAGTGGCGCTTGCAATCACCCTGGGAGCCCTATCTTTTTTCCCCCGCATAGAATTTGACGCCAGTCTCAACGCCATGATCCCAGAAGACGATCAGGTGCTTATGGAATTGCAGGCTGTGGCGGAGGAGTTTGGTTCGCAGGAACTCTTTTTTATCGCGATAGAAAGTGATGACATTTTTACACCTGCCACTTTGCGCAAGATAGCCGACTTGGAACAGGAACTTTTGGCCTTGCCTGGAGTGCTTGATGTGCAGAGTCCACTTAATGCTCAAAGAGTGGAGAGCAGTTTCTTTGGCATCGAAATCGGCGTTATGGCGGAGAAACTCCCCCAAACCAATGAAGAGATTACACAGTTTAAGACAGACATTTTGCAAAGTCCCTATGCAGGGGTGCTGATCACAGCTGACGGCAGGGGAGCAGCCTTACTTCTTGAGCTGGAAGATCTGCCTAATGTAAATCCAGTGCTGGCCCAAATCGAAGACATTGTTGCTGGCTTCGTGGGACCGGAAGAAATTCATGTGGTAGGCGACTCCTACGTTATGTACTACACTGAGCAGGCCATGAAACAAGATGTTCTGATCTTAGTTCCCTTTGTAATAATCCTGATTGGCGTTGTCTTATATCTCATTTTCCGTTCCGCCCTCGGCGTACTTATTCCTTTAGTTACTGTGGGGGCGAGCGTGATCTGGACTGTGGCCATCATGATTTCCCAGGGGATACCCATCTCTCTGATTACGATGGTCATGCCGGTTATCCTGGTGACAGTGGGTATCGCTTCCAGCATCCATATTCTGAACAAGTACCAGGAGNCCTTGGCAAGCGGACTGCCNAAGCGAGAGGCCTTAATTGAAACCTTTCGGGTAATTACATCGCCGGTGGCTATGGCAGCCCTGACCACATCGGCCGGCTTTGCCTCTTTGGTTACAGCCTTTGTGCAGCCCATGCGGGATTTTGGGGTGCTGACCGCGATCGGTGTGTTCTTGGCTATGGTTCTCTCAATCAGCCTGGTTCCTGCTTTTCTGATTTTAGTTAGGGAGCCTAAAGTAAAGCGGGGCACCGGCAAGACGGAGAAAGAAGGGCTTTTGACACGCTTTTTGCATACTTTAAGCAATTGGGCAATTGATCAGCCCCGCAGGCTTTTGATCGCTGTGATCTTACTGACAACTCTCTTTGCCTACGGCGCAACTTTGGTGATTCTGGAAAGCAACATCGTCAACTACTTTAGTGATTCCAGTCCAGTTAAGCGAGGAACACAGGTAATTGAGGATGTTTTCGGAGGAAGCATGCAAATTTCTGTGGTAGTGGATACCGGAGCACCCGACGGCATGAAAGATCCAGAGCTAGTGAATGAGCTGATTCATATCCAAGACTACCTCAGTTCCTGGGAGACCATCAGCAATGCAACTTCTATGGCAGATGTGGTGCGTGAGCTCAATCAGGCACTTTGGGACGGAGATCCCGCCTACTATGCAGTTCCTGAAACCCGGGAAGGAATCGCCCAGCAGCTCCTGCTCTTTTCCATGCAAGGGGGAACCGGCCTGGAAACCCTTGTAACCTATGATTACAGTCAGGCCTTGGTTACAGCGCGGATGAAGACGTTAGACGCGAGCGCCATGGGTTTTGTCATCGGTGAAGTGGAAAACTATTTGGCAGAGCGTTACGGCGGCAGAGAGGACATCAGCGTTCATTTGACCGGGACTCCGAAAGTGATGATGCGCCTCATGAACCGCTACGTGCAGACCCAGATTTCCAGTTTAGTCAGTTCCTCGCTGACGGTAGGACTGATTGTAGCGTTCATGATGAAATCTCTGCCCTTTGGCTTGCTGAGCCTAGTGCCCTTGCTCTTTACTGTGCTGATTAATTTTGGTCTCATGGGCTTTGCGAGCTTACCCTTAGATGCTGTAACCAGTGTNATTGCCAGTATTGCTGTTGGTATCGGGGTTGATTATGCGGTNCACTACATTAGCCGCTATCGTCTGGAGCTGTCGGACGGGTATGACCGGGAAACCGCTTTGCGCAGGGCGGGCTCTACAGCGGGCCGAGGCATTTTCTTCAACGCTCTGGCGCTTATCGCCGGCTTTTTGGTTCTGGCCTTTTCACACTTCAGGGCCATTGCCGTCTTTGGTTTTTTAATTTCTACCACCATGATCGTCAGCTCGCTGGCGGCCTTGCTTGTAATTCCCATGGTGATCAACTTTCTCGCGAAGCGAAAACTAAAAGGAGGTAAAGAAATGAAACGTACATTGGTGATCATGCTTGCACTACTTTTGACAGCGGCATCTGCTGCGGTAAGTGCTCAAGAACTCACAGGTCAACAGATTATTGACGATTTGGGNTTNGACAGCATCCTAACCGGCTCCGGTACGGCAGAGCTCACCCTGATTACGGAAAACGCCAGGGGAGCACAGCGCACCTATTCTGTGCGGGTTTATCTCAAAACTGATGATGCCGGGGATAAACAGTTCTTAGAGTACTTAGCCCCTGCTGATGTGCGGGGCACCAAGTTTTTGTCAATTAATGAAGAGGGGCAAGAAAGCCAAATGTGGCTCTACATGCCGGCCCTTGGCCGTGAGCGGCGCATTGCCTCCCATATGACCGGAGATTCTTTTATGGGTACAGATTTCACCTATGAGGAAATCGGCGGAGGCTTCAATTATGACAAGGACTATGCTGCCAAGCGCCTCGCCGATGAGCAAGTTCAGGGTTTGGANTGCTATGTTTTGGAACTGACTGCCGCAGAACCAGATGCACTCTATGAAAAGATTGTCATGTGGGTATGGATCGAGAAAATGGTCCCGGTTAAGCTGCAGTTCTATAGCGGCGGGGAGGTTCTAGCTAAAACCCTTGCTATGGATCAGTTTCAGCTGGTATCTGGGGAGCTGATTCCCCATCATCTCGTGATGGCCGACGAAGTGCAGGGGACCAGGACTATTTTGGAAATAACAGAGCTTAGCCAAGCAGAAGTCAGCGATGACGTTTTCACAGTTCGCAATTTGCGCCGTTAACAGGGACAATATTACAGGAAGGTGAGGCATGATGAAACGAAGGATTCAGGTTTTGGCAGTTGTCTTGAGCATACTGCTGATGTCTGCGCCTGTCTGGGCTTTTGTTCCCACAGGTGAACTGAATGCCGGCATTGGCGCGCAGTGGGATCGGGAAGAGAAAAAGTTGGTGCATGATTCAACGCGGACCGGTTTTCGCTTTGTGTTGGAAGACAGTCTGGACTTTGGCGCCAAACTTCATTTTTCCACCCAGGGCTGGTGGGATTGGAAGGCGAGAAAAGGTGATCTGGGTCTAGATCAGCTCTGGCTCAGCGGCTACAAAGGCGATTTCGATTACCAGGTCGGCCGCCAGGCGATCAGTTGGGGCACTGCCGACGGCTTTAACCCCACCAATTACTTTGCCCGAATGGGTACCGATTCTTTATTGAACGGCGCGATTAGTGGAAGTCCTGTTTGGGCCGCCCAAGCAACATATTTTGGGTCTGCCTGGTCTGTGACCGGTGTGGTAGTTCCCTTCTTCAATCCCCAGGCAATTGATGATCAGATGAAGCAGATGATGACTGAGGCCAATCCCCAGGCTGCCCTGCTTCTCAAGGCTATAGAGGACACGAAAAAACCCCGGGGTCTGGGCACCAACTCTGAGTGGGCTGTGCGGGCCGAGACTCAGGTTGCAGGTTTCGATGTGCAAGCCAGTATTTATTCTGGTTTTGAACCGCTGCCCGGCATGGAAATGGTATTAACTGTCCAGCCGGGTCTTGGACCTGTACCGAGTTTCGAGGGCATCTACCGCAGGCAAACCTTTGCGGGGCTGGCAGCTGCCGGCACCCTTGGACCTGTCGGTGTGTGGGGCGAAGTGACCTATGGCGGTCCTGCCAAGTTTCCAGAGCCTAAGGAGCCTAATCCCTTAGAAATGGCCAGAGTCCCTCTAGCCATCAACAGGCCTTATTTGCAGGCGGTCATAGGCGGAGATTATACATTCCCCCTCGGTCAGGGGCTGCTTGCACAGATCCAGTATATCTACCGCGGCCAGGGGTCACTCTTGCAGCCCTATGTTATGCCCGATTTAGNAACTCTAGAGCCCGGCGAGTTCGAGGGCGCCCACTATCTCTATGGGCGTCTGGGTTATGATTTTAGCCCGAGCAGTTCCGCAGAAGTCTTGATTCTGCACGGATTTAAGGAGGAAGGCGGCATTNTTAGGCCGGCCTACACATATCGCTTTCCCAACTCAGTTCAGGTGCAGCTTAGCTTGCTTAGACCCTATGGAGATGAAGGCATCTCAGCCTACGGGGCACGGGTCCAGCTGGCTGTAACCTATCAGTTCTAGACGCAAGCTGCAAAAAGTGGGCTAGACACACAAAAGCTCCCGCCCAAAACTGGGGGG
>JGI24707J26582_10000222_pt1 | contig 41823 bp, 53 predicted proteins | sample BioPla1DNA1_FD_26582 | JGI IMG/M metagenome (IMG submission 26582)
CTTAAGATAAGAAAAAGAGTCCAGATATAGTGTTTATCTGGACTCTTTTTATCAGTCTTGTTCTCTAAAAGGGCTTTTGACACACCCTCTTTTTTATCTATCTTAATAACACCAGTTATTACTCTTTATTGTCTTTTTTATCAACTTCTACAGCTTCATCAGCTTTAGCTTCTGTAGCTTGTGATTCAACTTCAACTGAAGCTGTTTCAGACGATTTTCTTCTTCTAGAACGGCGAGTACGTTTTGGTTTAGCAGCTTGTTTAGTCATGTTTTCATTATAGTCAACAAGCTCAATAAAACACATTTCAGCGTTATCTCCTTCACGTGTGCCCAATTTAATTATACGGGTATATCCACCTGGACGATCGCCTACTTTTACAGATACTTCTTGAAACAACTCTGTTACTACTGTTTTACTCTTTAAGTATTTGAATACTTCTCTACGAGAACTTGTAGTATCATCTTTTGCTTTTGTTATTAACGGCTCAACATATCTACGCAATACTTTTGCTTTAGCAACAGTAGTAGTAATTCTTTTATGCGTAATCAAAGAGCAGGCCATGTTAGATAACATTGCTTGTCGGTGAGAAGCAGTACGACCTAATTGATTAATTTTATTATTATGTCTCATTTTTATTCTTTATCTAATTTATATTTGGAAATATCAGTTCCAAACGACAAGTTCAAACTACCTAGAAGCTCTTCAAGCTCAGATAATGACTTCTTACCGAAGTTTCTGAATTTCAATAAATCAGTTCTTTGGTATTGAACCAAATCACCTAGTGTGTTAACTTCAGCTGCTTTTAAACAGTTCAATGCACGAACAGAAAGATCGAGATCGACAAGTTTAGTTTTCAACAACTGACGCATATGTAACACCTCTTCATCAAATTCAATATTACCTTCGGAATCTGGGCTCTCTAATGTTATTTTCTCATCAGAGAATAACATAAAGTGATAAATTAATATCTTTGCAGCCTCTTTCAAAGCTTCTTTAGGGTGAATGGAACCATCAGTCGCAATTTCAAATATTAATTTTTCATAATCGGTTTTTTGTTCAACACGATAATTCTCAACAAAATATTTTACGTTACGAATCGGTGTATAAATAGAATCAATAGGAATTACGTTCACATCGGTACAGTATTCTTGGTTTTCCTCAGCAGGAACATACCCTCTACCTTTGTTTATCGTAATGTCAATTTGCATAGTTGCATTAGAATCTAAATGACAAATAACCAATTCAGGATTTAACACTTCAAATCCAGTTAAATATTTACCGATGTCTCCAGCCTTAAACTCAGTGGAGTTTTCAACTGTAATACTTACTTTCTCATTCTCAAATTCTTCAACCACTTGCTTAAATCTTACCTGTTTAAGATTTAAGATAATGTTAGTAACATCCTCTAACACCCCTGGAATTGTTGCAAATTCGTGTTCAACACCATCAAATTTAACAGTGTTTATTGCAAACCCTTCCAATGATGAAAGCAAAATGCGACGTAAGGCATTACCAATAGTAATACCAAAACCAGGTTCTAAAGGACGGAACTCAAACTTACCAAAGTCTTGTTCTGCCTCTAACATTATTACTTTATCAGGTTTTTGAAATGCTAATATTGCCATGAATTTTAATTATTATTTAGAATACAACTCTACGATCAATTGTTCTTTAATATTCTCTGGAATTTCTTCTCTTTCAGGAATATGTAACAGCTTACCCACCTTGGAAGCATCATCCCACTCTAACCAAGGATATTTGCTATGGTTAAATCCAGCAAGAGAGTCACTAATTATTTCTAGTGATTTTGATTTCTCACGAACACCCACAAGTTCTCCAGCTTTTACAGTGTATGAAGGTATATTTAACACTTTCCCATTAACTGTAATGTGTCTATGCGTTACCAATTGGCGTGCAGCTGCTCTAGTAGGAGCTATACCTAAACGGAATACAATATTATCTAGTCTTGACTCTAATAATTGTAACAAAATTTCACCTGTAATTCCTTGACGAGATTCTGCTCTTTGAAATAAGTTACGGAATTGTTTTTCTAATACTCCATAAGTATATTTAGCTTTTTGCTTTTCACGTAACTGCAATCCATACTCAGAAGATTTTCTTCTGCGAGTATTTCCATGCTGTCCAGGAGGATAATTTTTTTTTGATAATACTTTATCAGGTCCGAAAATACCCTCTCCGAATTTTCTAGCAATTTTTGATTTTGGTCCAGTATATCTAGCCATTTTTTTCTATTTGATTGATTTTTTAATACATGAACTTAATTTGTTACAGCCGCGATTACAGAGAAGATTAATAGATGCAATCCAAAACAAAATCAAGTTTCATCGCTTTTTAGATTATATAAATCTTAATATTATACTCTCCTTCTTTTTGGAGGTCTACATCCATTATGTGGTAGTGGTGTAACATCTACAATTTCTGTTACATCAATTCCAGCACCATGAACTGTTCTTATAGCAGACTCACGTCCGTTACCAGGTCCCTTTACAAAAGCTTTTACTCTTCTTAANCCTAAATCATATGCAATTTTTGCACATTCTTGAGCAGCCATTTGAGCTGCATAAGGAGTNTTNTTTTTAGAACCTCTAAATCCCATTTTTCCAGCAGATGACCAAGAGATCACTTGCCCTTCACTATTAGTAAGAGAAACAATAATATTGTTGAATGATGAATGAACATGAAGTTGTCCATTCGCATCTACTTTAACATTTCTCCTCTTAGCTGCGACTACTTTTTTTGCCATATCAACAATTATTATTTAGTAACTTTTTTCTTGTTTGCAACCGTTTTTCTTCTTCCTTTACGAGTGCGTGCATTATTTTTTGTNCTTTGACCTCTAACTGGTAATCCAATACGATGACGAATACCTCTATAACAACCTATATCCATTAGGCGTTTNATATTCATTTGCACTTCAGAACGAAGATCACCTTCTACTTTAAATTCTTCTCCNATAATTTCACGAATTTTAGCAGCTTGCTCTTCAGTCCAATCTTTAACCTTGATATCTCTATCAATGCCTGCTTGATCTAATATTTTGGTTGCGCTACTGCGTCCAATACCAAAAATATAAGTCAACGCAATTTCTCCTCTTTTATTTTGTGGTAAATCAACACCAACTATTCTTACAGCCATATACTTATATTATTCTTTATCAATAACAAGTCATCCTTGTCTTTGTTTATACTTAGGATTTTTCTTATTAATAACGTACAAACGGCCTTTTCGTCTAACGATCTTACAGTCTGGAGTACGTTTTTTTAATGATGCTCTAACTTTCATATCTTATTTTCCTTTATTTCTTATTTATATCTAAATACTATCCTTCCTTTGGATAAATCATAAGGAGACATTTCAACTTTCACTCTGTCACCTGGCAAAATACGAATGTAATGCATTCTCATTTTACCGGAGATATGAGCTGTTATTTCATGTCCATTTTCCAATTCAACACGAAACATTGCATTTGACAATGCCTCTATAATTACCCCATCTTGTTCTATTGCTGGTTGTTTAGCCATAACTTATATTAAATTTAATTTATTCCCCTAAAACTTCCTCTATATATTCAAAAGTTGATAGAATATCAGCCTTTCCATGACACACAGCCACGGTGTGTTCAAAATGAGCTGCAGGTTTACCATCTTTAGTTCTTACGGTCCACCCATCAGATTCCATCACAATATTACGATCACCTAACGTAACCATAGGTTCAATTGCTATACACATGCCTTTTTTCAATAATGAGCCTGTTCCTCTGCGCCCATAATTAGGAACTTGAGGGTCTTCATGCATATCTTTACCGATTCCATGACCTACAAACTCACGCACAACACCATATCCTTTAGGTTCACAATGTTGCTGAACTGCATATCCAATATCACCAATACGTTTTCCAACAATCGCATTTTCTATGCCTAAATAGAGTGACTCTTTAGTTATTTCTAAAAGTTTTTTTGTTTTATCATCAACTTCTCCGACACAGAATGTATAAGCAGAATCTCCACAAAATCCATTAAGTAGTGTACCACAATCAACAGATATAATATCACCATCTTTTAAAGGATCATCATTAGGTATACCATGTACTACTTGATCATTAACCGACACACATATTGATCCAGGAAAATTAGTTCCAAAAGAACCAGGGAATCCTTTAAATGTGGGAATAGCACCATTATCTCGAATAAACTCTTCAGCTACACGATCCAACTCTGCTGTAGTTATACCTGGCTTAATCAACTTAGCCAACTCGCCTAGTGTTTTACCCACTAAACGATTGCTTTGTCTCATCAATTCTATCTCATCTTCTGTTTTAAGAAAAATCATCAAACCAAATTTTTAATAAGCAGAAACATTACCTGAGCGGCCTTTAATTCTTCCAGAACTCAATAACCCATCGTAATGTCTCATTAATAAATGACTTTCAATTTGTTGCAAGGTATCCAAAATAACTCCAACTAAAATTAATAGTGAAGTTCCGCCAAAAAACTGAGCGAATCCATCTTGCACACCAAACAACCCTGCAAATGCTGGCATAATAGCAATTAAAGCTAAAAATATAGAGCCAGGTAAAGTTATACGAGACATAATTACATCAATAAATTCTGCCGTACTTTTACCTGGTTTAATTCCAGGGATAAAACCATTATTTCTCTTCATGTCCTCTGCCATCTGCGTTGGATTAATTGTAACTGCTGTATAAAAATATGTAAATAATATAATCATTACAGCAAAAACAAAATTATACCAAAAGCTAGTATGATCTGTCATAGCACGAACAAAGCTTCCCATATTATTAGGATCAGATGAAAACCCAATCAATGTAATAGGGATAAACATTATTGCTTGAGCAAAAATAATAGGCATCACACCAGCCGCATTTACCTTTAACGGTATATATTGACGGGCACCTCCATATTGTTTGCTACCCACTACACGTTTTGCATATTGAACAGGTATCTTACGTGTTCCCTGCACAAGCATAATTGCTGCAGCTATAACGAATAGTAAGAATACAAGCTCTACTAAAAACAAAACAGGACCACCGCCAGCTTCTCCTATTCTCGAAATAAATTCTTGAACAAAAGACATAGGTAAACGAGCAATAATACCGACTAAGATAATAAATGAAATTCCATTTCCAATACCTTTGTCAGTTATTCTCTCACCCAACCACAAGATAAACATACTACCAGCAGCTAAAACAATGGTTGAAATAAACATAAATGAAGTCCAATCTAATGAAGCATTCAAAGAAGTTGTTCCAGCAGTCATTTTAAGGTTTAATAAATAAGAAGGTCCTTGAACTAACAAAATCGCTATCGTAAGATAACGTGTATATTGATTCATCTTTCTTCTTCCACTTTCACCTTCTCGCTGCAGTTTTTGGAAATAAGGTACTGCTATACTAAGTAATTGTATAACAATAGATGCAGATATATAGGGCATAATTCCCAATGCAAAAATAGATGCATTAGAGAAGGCACCTCCTGAGAACATATCTAATAATGCTAAAAGACCCGAACTTGTTTGCTCGTGCATGCTTTTTAACATCCCAGGGTCTATACCAGGAAGCACAACATTTGATCCAAAACGATATATCGCAACAAACAAGATAGTAATGAGAATCCGTTTACGCAGATCCTCAATACTCCATATATTCTTTAATGTTTCAATAGCTTTCTTCATCTACTCTAAAGTTTTACTGCATTACCACCCGCAGCTTCAATTGCAGCTTGAGCAGTTTTTGAAAATGCATGAGCTTGAACTTCAAGTTTTGAAGTAATCTCACCGTTCCCTAATACTTTAACTAACTCTTTAGAAGAGATGTATCCTGCATCCGCTAAATCTTGGATTCCTACTACTTCAAGGTTTTTAGCTGAAGCAACAGCTTGAATTACATCCAAATTTAATGCTTTATAAGCAACGCGGTTTCTATTTTTAAAACCATACTTAGGTACACGTCTTTGAAGTGGCATTTGACCTCCTTCGAATCCGAACTTCTTAGCATATCCAGATCTTGATTTAGCCCCTTTATGACCTCTACCAGAGGTTCCAGCTAAACCAGAACCTTCGCCTCGACCCAAACGTTTGTCCGAATGAGTAGAACCTTTTGCTGGTTTAAGATTACTTAAGTTCATATCTTTACTTTTTATTTTTTTCACGTTTTTATTCCTCTACAATTGTTACCATATGTTGAACTTTGTTCACCATACCAAGAATTGCGGGAGTAGAATTGTGCTCAACAACTTGATTCATTTTGCGTAAACCAAGAGCATCTAAAGTTCTTTTTTGATCTTTAGGTGCATTGATTCTGCTTCTGATTTGTTTGATTTTTATTGTTGCCATTTTTTCTTTAATTATCCATTAAATACTTTATCCATACTCACTCCTCTATTCTGTGCTACCATTCTTGCATCTCTCATCATAGATAATGCTAAAACTGTTGCTTTAACTAAATTGTGAGGGTTTGATGATCCTTTAGATTTAGCCAAAACGTCAGTAACGCCAGCACTCTCTAAAACAGCACGCATCGCACCTCCAGCAACAACACCCGTACCATGAGAAGCAGGTTTAATAAACACTTCTGCACCCGAAAAGCGTGCAGCTTGTTCATGAGGAACAGTTCCTTTTAACACAGGAACTTTAATTAGATTTTTCTTAGCAGCTTCAACACCCTTAGCTATAGCAGAAGGTACTTCACCTGCTTTTCCTAAGCCCCAACCAATCAATCCGTTTTCATCACCAACAACAACAATTGCAGTAAAACTAAAAGTTCTACCTCCTTTAGTTACTTTGGTTACACGGTTAATTGCAACTAATCTATCTTTTAGCTCTGTATCGTTTGATACTTGTACTCTTTTATTTCTTCCCATAATGATTAAAATTTAAGTCCTCCTTTACGAGCTGCTTCAGCTACTTCTTTTACGCGTCCATGATATAAATAACCATTACGATCAAAAACTACAGAAGTGATACCTGCATCAAGAGCATTTTTTGCAATCATTTCTCCAACTTTTGCTGCTTGCTCTTTTTTAGTTACTTTTTCATCTGTACCTAATGAAGAAGCTGCAGCTAATGTCGCTCCTGATAGATCATCAATTAATTGCACATATATTTGCTTGTTACTTCTAAATACACACATACGGGGACGAGAAGAAGTTCCAGAAACTTTACTTCTAACCCGATATTTTATTTTTTTACGTCTTTCTACTTTGGATATCATAATACTATACTTTTACTGAATTACTTAGAACCTGTTGCAGCAGCAGTTTTACCAGATTTTCTACGAATTTCTTCACCAACAAATTTAACTCCTTTTCCTTTGTAAGGCTCGGGCTTACGGAAAGAGCGTATTTTTGCACAAATCTGACCTAAAAGTTGCTTGTCACAAGATTCTATTGTAATAAGAGGATTCTTATTTCTTTCAGTTTTTGCTTCAACTGTAACCTCAGGTGGCAATTGCATATAGATAGCATGAGTAAAACCTAATGATAATTCTAATAGGTTTCCTTGGTTCGTGGCACGATACCCAACTCCAACTAATTCAAGTTCTTTCTTATAACCTTGAGATACACCTACTATCATGTTCTCAACTAACGAACGATATAATCCGTGATAAGCTCTAGCTTGTTTGTCCTCTGCTTTTCTGTTAACTACAACTTCGTTATCTTCAATCTTTACTTCTACAGCGGGATTAACTTCTTGAGTTAGCTCCCCTTTTGGTCCCTTAACAGTTACAAGATTCCCCTTAACTGTTATTTCAACTCCTGCAGGTATACTAATGGGTAATTTTCCTATTCTTGACATTTCTTACTTCCTCCTATTAATATACGTAACACAATACTTCGCCACCAACTTTTAAGTCTCTAGCTTCTTTATCTGTCATCACTCCTTGGGACGTAGATATGATTGCAATACCTAAACCATTAATCACTCTAGGCATATCTTTGTATCCAGTATACTTACGTAGTCCTGGTTTAGACACCCTAATTAATTTTCTAATCGCGCTAACATTGTTAACGTGATCAAATTTAAGGGCTATCTTAATAGTCCCTTTTAATCCATCATCTACAAACTTATAATTAAGTATGTAGCCCTTGTCAAAAAGGATTTTAGTAATCGCTTTTTTCAAGTTCGAAGCAGGAATATCAACCACGCGATGATTTGCGTTGATCGCATTACGTAGCCTCGTTAGGTAATCAGCTATTGGATCTGTCATATAATTAAAAATTAAATTGATCAGGAAACCCTGACAATATTTAAATAAAATAAAATTTACCAGCTTGCTTTCTTAACTCCTGGAATAAGTCCATGTGATGCCATTTCACGAAATTGGATTCTAGAAATGCCAAATTGACGCATATATCCTCTAGAGCGTCCTGTAATTTGACATCTATTTCTCATACGTACAGGCGAAGCATTTTTAGGTAAAGCTTGTAGAGCTTCATAATCTCCCTCAGCCTTCAACTGTTCGCGTTTTGCGGCATACTTGTCTACTAATCTAGCTCGCTTTACCTCACGAGCTTTCATTGATTCTTTTGCCATATCTTAATCTTTTCTTACTTCTTTAAAAGGTAATCCAAACTCTTTAAGTAAAGCATACCCTTCTTCATCTGTTTTAGCAGAAGTTACAAAGGTAATATTCATTCCCAATATTTTAGATACATCATCTAAATTTATTTCAGGAAAAATAATTTGCTCTTCAACACCAAGAGTATAATTTCCTCTACCATCAAATTTACTATTAATTCCTCTAAAGTCGCGAATACGTGGAAGAGCTATTTTCACTAAACGCTCAAGAAACTCATACATTTTTTCACGACGAAGCGTAACCATCACACCAATTGGCATTTTTTTACGCAATTTGAAATTCGAGATGTCCTTTTTAGATACAGTAACTACTGCTCTTTGTCCAGTTATAGCAGATAACTCTTCAACTGCTACATCAATTACTTTCTTATCAGCAACAGCCATACCTAATCCTTGATTGATAACAATCTTTTTAAGAACAGGTACTTCCATTTTTGATGAGTACTGAAACTTTGACATCAATGCAGGAACAATACGTTCTGCATATTCACTCTTTAGGCCTGCAGTTTTTTCTGTTATACTCATTACTTGATCTCCTCCCCTGATTTTTTAGAATAACGAACTAAAGTTCCATCAGAACTTCTTTTTCTTCCAATTCGCGTTGGTTTACCAGATTTTGGATCAACCACATTTAAGTTTGAAATATGTACCGGTGCTTCTTGTTTTACAATTCCTCCTTGTGGGTTTTGTGCACTTGGCTTACTGCTTTTAGAAACCAAATTAACTCCCTCAACAATAGCACGGTTTTTATCAACAAGAACTTTCAATACGCGACCTGTCATTCCTTTATCCTCACCAGTGTTCACATAAACTGTGTCGCCTTTCTTTATATGTAATTTACTCATTACTCTTCTTTTTTGTATATTAAAGCACTTCAGGTGCAAGTGATACAACTCTCATGTTCTTTGCACGAAGTTCTCTAGCAACAGGTCCAAAAATACGACTTCCTCTAATCTCACCTGCATTATTCAACAACACACACGCATTATCATCAAAACGTATATAAGAACCGTCAGCACGACGTATTTCCTTCTTAGTACGCACAATTAGCGCTTTTGAAACTGCTCCTTTTTTAACATCACTTGAAGGGATTACGCTTTTTACGGAAACAACAATAACGTCTCCTACTGAAGCGTAACGACGACCTGTTCCGCCTAATACTCGGATACACATGGCCTCTCTTGCCCCACTATTATCACAAACTGTAAGTCTAGATTCTACTTGTATCATAATTACTTAGCTCTTTCAATTATTCTTACTAGTCTCCATCTCTTAGACTTGCTCAATGGACGAGTTTCCATAATGCGTACAGTATCACCTATATTGCATTCATTTTTTTCATCATGAGCATAGTACTTCTTCGTTTTACTAACGAATTTTCCATACATAGGGTGCTTCTCTTTAAATTGAGCAGCAACAGTTATGGTCTTATCCATTTTATTGCTAAGAACCACCCCTACTCTTTCTTTTCTTAAATTTCTTACTTCCATTTAAGCTTATCATTTATCGTTAAGTTCTCTCTGGCTCAACACAGTCATCATACGAGCAATTGTCTTTCTTAATTGCTTAATTTGACATGGGTTTTCCAACGGAGAAATAGAATGATTTAAAATCAATTGTTCATAATTTGCCTTTTCGGCTTCCACTCTTTCTTGTATGTCAGCTGTAGACAGCTCCATTATTTCTGCAATCTTCATAACTTTGCTTTTTATAAATTAAGCTTCATAATCTCTTCTAACCACAAATTTAGTGGTTACAGGAAGTTTCTGAGCCCCTAAACGCAAAGCTTCCTTTGCTACATCGTAAGGTACTCCACCTACTTCAATAATTATTCTACCTGGAGTTACTGGAGCCACAAATCCCTCTGGTGCACCTTTACCTTTACCCATACGAACTTCGGCTGGTTTACTTGTAATAGGTTTATCAGGGAATACGCGAATCCATATCTGTCCTTGTCTCTGCATATATCTTGTTACAGCAATACGTGCAGCTTCAATTTGGTTTCCAGTAAGCCATTTGCTTTGCAATGATTTAATACCGAAAGAGCCAAACGCAAGTTGATGCCCTCTTTGAGCATTACCTTTCATGCGGCCTTTTTGCTGTCTTCTGAATTTTGTCTTTCTTGGTTGTAACATCTTTTCCTAAAATTCAAATTCGTTTAGCGATTAGTTTTTCTTCTTCTGAAGTTGCGTCCACCACGTTTACGCTCTTTTGTCTGTGTGAAATCTGGTGCTAAGTCCACTTTTTCGAAAACCTCACCTTTACAAATCCACACTTTGATACCAATTAGTCCAACTTTAGTCAAAGCTGGTGCTAAGTGATAATCAATATCTGCTCTAAACGTATGTAGTGGTGTTCTACCTTCACTATACGTTTCTGAACGTGCCATTTCAGCTCCGCCCAAACGACCAGAAATTTGTACTTTAATTCCCTCAGCTCCCATGCGCATAGTATTAGCAATAGCCATTTTTATAGCGCGACGATAAGAAATATTTCCTTCGATTTGACGAGCGATGTTATTAGCCACAATGATAGCATCTAGCTCAGGTCTACGAACCTCAAATATATTAATTTGAACATCCTTATCAGTAAGCTGTTTCAACTCCTCTTTTAAGCGGTCAACTTCTTGACCTCCTTTTCCAATGATTATCCCTGGACGTGAAGTACAAATAGTAATAGTTACTAACTTTAATGTGCGCTCAATAACAACTCTAGCCACACTTGCGTTAGATAATCTTGCATTAAGATATTTACGAATTTTGTTATCTTCTAACAAAGCATCAGTATAATCATCTCCACCATACCAATTAGAATCCCATCCTCTGATAATTCCTAAACGGTTGCTTATTGGATTAACTTTTTGTCCCATTCTATATCTTAATTTTGATCTTCGTTATTACTCTTTGTTCCTACATGCAAAGTAACATGATTAGAACGTTTTCTAATTCTATTACCTCTACCTTGTGCAGCAGGTCTCATTCTCATTAGTGTTGCTCCTTCATCTACAAATATCTGAGTTATATACAATTCACCGCTTTCAGCTTTACGGTCATTTTTTTGTTCCCAATTTGATATTGCAGAGCGCAACAGCTTTTCTACTTTAGAAGCTGCTTGTTTAGATGAAAACTTCAATACTCCAAGTGCTCTATTCACTTCCATTCCACGAACCATATCTGCTACTAAGCGCATCTTTCTGGGTGATGTTGGAACATTGCGTAGACTTGCAAAATATTGCTCTTTCAAAGCTTCTTTTCTTTTCTCAGCTGATATTTTTTTTCTAGCTCCCATTATTATAATTACTTTTTATTCTAATTTATAAATCCTGCTTATCTTCTATTACCAGCATGAGATCTAAAGGTACGCGTTGGAGCAAACTCGCCCAATTTGTGCCCTACCATGTTCTCTGTAATATAAACAGGAATAAATTTATTTCCATTGTGAACGGCTATTGTGTGACCAACAAAGTCAGGAGAAATCATTGATGCTCTTGCCCAAGTTTTAATCACAGATTTCTTAGGAGAATCACTCATCTCTAATACTTTCTTTTCCAGTTTCACGTCAATATATGGACCTTTTTTTAATGAACGACTCATAATTTATTCGTTTTTCAGATTACTTTTTTCTTCTCTCAACAATATACTTCGAAGACTGCTTCTTAGGAGCTCTTGTCTTAAGTCCCTTAGAATACAATCCTTTACGAGATCTTGGATGACCTCCAGAAGCACGTCCTTCACCACCACCCATAGGGTGATCCACAGGGTTCATTGCAACACCACGAGTACGTGGACGTAATCCTTTCCATCTAGAACGACCAGCTTTGCCAGAACGTTCAAGTGCATGATCTGAATTACCTACACTACCAATCGTAGCTTTACAACTATTTAATATTTTTCTCACTTCACCCGATGGCAATTTAATTATACAGTATTTACCTTCACGAGAAGTTAACTGAGCATAATTACCTGCCGATCTAACTAAAGCTGCACCTTGGCCAGGACGTAATTCAATATTGTGAATCACAGTACCAATAGGAATAAATTGTAAAGGTAAAGCGTTTCCAACTTCTGGAGCTGCATCTTTACCCGACATTAGAGTCGCACCTACTTGTAATCCATTAGGAGCAATTATATATCTTTTCTCACCATCAGCATAGTACAATAGTGCAATACGAGACGAACGATTGGGATCGTATTCTATTGATTTAACAACTGCTGGAACACCATCTTTATTTCTCTTGAAATCAACAAAGCGAAGAGCTCTTTTATGACCTCCTCCTACATTGCGAGTGGTCATCTTTCCTTTATTGTTCCGACCTCCCGTAGTTTTCTTTCCAAAAACAAGAGATTTCTCTGGTACCCTTGTAGTGATCTCATCAAAGGTACCAATAATTTTATGTCTTTGCCCCGGCGTTACGGGGTTAAATTTTCTTACTGCCATTGTCTTTAAATATTGCTATAAAAGTCAATAGTTTCTCCATCTTGTAGAGTAACGATTGCCTTTTTATATGCATTTGTTCTACCATTAATTACACCCGAACGAGTATAACGCATTTTCTTCTTACCCGCAAAACGCATTGTATTTACATCTACAACGGTAACATTATACAAAGCTTCAACTTCTTTCTTAATTTCTAGCTTGTTAGCATCTGGACGAACAATAAAACCAAAACGATTTTGCTTCTCCGTCAAATCAGTCATTTTCTCTGTAACTAGCGGTTTGATAATAACTTTCAACATTATTCTAATCTCCTACTTTTTAAATTAATGCATTATCGATTGCCGATAGTGCACTTTCAGTTACAACTAACACTCCAGCATCAACCACACTATATGTATTCATACCTGCTACAGGTTGAATATTAGCTTGCTTGACATTGCGGGCCGACAAATATACATTTTTATTTACTTCTGCAAAAACCATAAGTAACTTTTTATCAGACACTTTAAGGTTTTTTATTGTTTCAACAAACTCTTTTGTCTTTGGTGTTTCAAAATCAAAATCCTCAACTACAACAATTGCATTGTTCAAGGCTTTATATGAAAGCGCAGATTTACGAGCTAACAACTTAACTTTTTTGTTAAGCTTAAACCCATAATCTCTTGGTTGTGGACCAAAAGCACGACCTCCACCAACTACAATAGGAGATTTCAAATCACCTCTACGAGCTCCACCTGTACCTTTTTGACGAATAAACTTACGACCAGTAGCATTAATCTCATTTCTTTCTTTAGTCTTATGAGTACCCTGACGCTTATTAGCCATGTGTTGTTTCACGTCCAAATAAATGGCGTGATCATTAGGCTCAATACCGAAGATAGATTCATTTAACGTAACCTTTCTTCCAGTGTCTTCACCTTTTCTGTTATATACGTTAACTTCCATTATTTCTCAATTATTACGGTTGAACCTTTACAACCAGGAACAGAACCTTTCACTAATAAAAGATTATGATCCGCAATTACTTTTAATACTTCTAAATTTTGAACAGTCACTCGGCTACCACCCATTTGGCCACCCATCTTCATACCTTTAATAACTTTCGCTGGGTATGAGCATGCACCAATAGCTCCTGGTCTACGTGGACCATGTTGACCGTGTGTAGATTCCCCTACACCACCAAATCCGTGTCTCTTAACTACTCCTTGAAATCCTTTTCCTTTAGATGTTCCAACCACGTCGACAAATAAAGTGTCTTCAAAAACATCTACAGAAAGGGTATCTCCCAACTTGAAGTCCTCATTAAAACCTTTGAACTCGGCCAAGTGTCTCTTGGGAGTTACTCCTGCTTTTTTGAAGTGACCCATTAAAGGCTTAGAAGTATGCTTCTCTTTTTGGTCTTTGAAGCCTAATTGTACAGCCTCATAACCATCCACTTCATTTGTTTTTACCTGAGTAACAACACAAGGACCTGCTTCGATAACAGTGCATGGTACATTTTTACCCTCGGCACTGAAAACGGATGTCATTCCGATTTTTTTTCCAATTAATCCTGGCATTTCTCTAATTTTTAATTATCAAACTTTAATCTCAACTTCAACACCACTTGGTAACTCTAATCGCATTAGAGAATCTACAGTCTTCGCTGTTGAACTATAAATATCAATCAATCTTTTGAATGAAGATAGTTGAAATTGCTCTCTTGACTTCTTATTCACAAAAGTTGAACGATTCACTGTAAATATACGTTTGTGCGTTGGAAGAGGAATAGGACCACTTACAATAGCACCTGTTGCTTTTACAGTCTTTACAATCTTCTCAGCCGACTTATCTACTAAATTGTGATCGTAAGATTTTAATTTGATTCTGATTTTTTGACTCATCTTATATTATTATTAATTTTAATAACAGAGAGCACATCACAGGTTAAGAGTCATTCGCTAACCTGTGATGCAGTCTCATTTTTTAATTCTTTGATTTTCCTTTAAGCTCTTCAAGTACTTTTTCAGTAAGTGAAGCAGAAACCTCTTCATGATGTGAATAAACCATAGAAGATGTAGCACGTCCTGAAGTAATTGTACGTAAAGCGGTTACATAGCCAAACATTTCAGCTAATGGAACTAATGCTTTTACAATTCTAGCTCCTGAACGACTAGATTCCATTCCTTCTACCTGTCCACGACGCTTATTTAAGTCACCAATCACATCACCCATATTTTCTTCTGGAGTCACTACCTCTAACTTCATGATAGGCTCCATCAAAACAGGCCCTGCCTTAGCACAAGCATTTCTATAAGCTAATGTTGCACAAATCTCAAATGAAAGTTGATCCGAGTCAACAGAGTGAAATGATCCATCAATAAGAGTTACCTTTAATGAGTCTAAAGGATACCCTGCTAATACACCGTTATCCATTGCTGTTTCAAATCCTTTAGCTACAGATGGTATAAACTCTCTAGGAATATTACCGCCCTTAATTTCATCAACAAACTGCAATCCTCCTTCAACAAAGTCCTCATCTACTGGACCTACTTTCACTAGGATATCAGCAAACTTACCACGACCTCCAGATTGTCTCTTGTACACTTCACGAAGTTCAATTTCTTTAGTTATAGCCTCTTTATAGTTTACTTGAGGACGACCTTGATTACACTCAACCTTAAATTCACGTCTTAAACGATCGATAATAATATCTAAGTGCAATTCTCCCATACCAGAAATCAAGGTTTGGCCTGACTCCTCATCTGTTTTCACAGTAAATGTTGGGTCTTCCTCTGCTAATTTAGCTAATCCAGCAGAAAGCTTATCCAAGTCTTTTTGAGTTTTTGGCTCAACGGCTATACCAATAACTGGATCTGGGAAGTCCATAGACTCCAATATAATTGGTGCTTCCTCATCGCAAAGAGTATCTCCTGTATGAACATCTTTAAATCCAACACCTGCTCCAATATCTCCAGCAGCAATAACATCTACAGGATTTTGTTTATTAGAGTGCATTTGGAACAAACGTGAAACACGCTCTCTCTTATCTGATCGTACGTTATAAATATAAGAACCTTTTTCAACTTTTCCCGAATAAACACGGAAAAAAGTCAAACGCCCTACATATGGATCAGTTGCAATTTTGAAAACCAAAGCTGATGTTTTTTCCTCTTCAGATGGTTTTCTATCTTCTTCTTCTCCTGTTTCTGGATTAACACCCACAACATTTTCAGTATCAACTGGAGAAGGTAAGAAAGCACAAACATAATCTAACAATGTTTGAACCCCCTTATTTTTGAAAGAAGAACCGCACAACATAGGTACAACTCTCATTTCAATAGTTCCCTTACGAAGAGCCTTTAATATTTCCTCCTCTGTAATTGTTTCAGGATCTTCAAAATATTTTTCCATTAGAGATTCATCAAGTTCTGCAACTTGCTCTAATAATTTATCTCTCCACTCTTGTGCCTCATCAGCTAAGTCTGCTGGAATCTCCTCAACATCATAGTCAGCTCCCATCGTTTCATCATGCCATAAAATAGCTTTCATTTTGATAAGATCAACTACCCCTTTGAATGATTCTTCTTCACCAATAGGAATAACAATAGCACAAGGATTAGCACCTAGCACGGTATTCATTTGACGAACAACATCATAGAAGTTTGCTCCTGAGCGGTCCATTTTATTAACATATCCAATACGTGGCACATGATATTTATCAGCCTGACGCCACACAGTCTCTGATTGAGGCTCTACACCACCAACCGCACAATAAGTTGCAACTGCCCCATCTAACACACGTAATGAACGCTCTACTTCAGCAGTAAAGTCAACGTGTCCTGGAGTATCAATAATGTTAATTTTATAAGTATTATTTTCATAAATCCAACTCGTAGTAGTCGCAGCAGAAGTAATAGTAATACCTCTTTCTTGCTCTTGCGACATCCAGTCCATAGTGGCCGTACCATCATGAGTCTCACCAATTTTGTGAGTTAATCCTGTATAAAACAAGATACGCTCTGATGTGGTAGTTTTCCCGGCATCAATATGTGCCATAATACCTATGTTACGAGTCAGCTGTAAATTTCGATGTGACATTTTATAATTCCTTACTTTATTTTTATTCTGTAATTATTTATAAATACTAAAATCTAAAATGAGCAAATGCACGGTTAGCTTCTGCCATTCTATGCATTTCTTCTTTACGTCTAAACGCTCCACCTTGCTCATTGTATGCGTCCATGATTTCAGCAGCCAAACGGTTAGCCATTGACTGCCCACCACGCTTACGAGCATAGGCAATTAGATTTTTCATCGAAATAGATTCTTTACGAGGGCCTGTAACTTCCATTGGAACCTGGAATGTAGCACCTCCCACACGACGAGATTTAACTTCAACTTGAGGAGTAACATTCTCTAATGCTTTTTTCCAAATCTCTAGGGGAGATTTTTCCTCGTTAGCCATTCTCTCTTTCACAATATCTAAGGCATTATAAAATATACCATAAGATTTGTTTTTCTTTCCATCATACATCAAATGGTTTACAAACTTAGTAACCTTTTGATCTCTAAAAACGGGGTCCGGTAGGATTACACGTTTATTTGGTTTAGCTTTTCTCATTGTTAAAAAAATAACGTTTTGTTTTGGTTGCCTATTTAAAAGTCTTCAATTTTTTTCGCTAAAAAAATTTACTCAACCTATCTATGTAGCTATCCAGAAAACTAAAACGGGTTTTTAATTCTTTTTTAAATTATAATTACTTCTTTGGACGTTTAGTTCCATATTTTGAACGACCTTGTGTACGCCCTTCTACCCCAGCAGTATCTAACGTACCACGCACAACATGATAACGAACTCCTGGAAGGTCTTTAACACGTCCTCCGCGCACTAATACAATTGAGTGCTCTTGAAGATTGTGTCCTTCACCTGGTATATAAGAGTTTACCTCTTTTTGATTGGTCAAGCGCACACGTGCTACTTTACGCATAGCGGAGTTTGGTTTTTTAGGGGTAGTAGTGTACACTCTGACACAGACTCCACGTCTTTGTGGACATGAGTCAAGTGCTGGAGAGTGACTTTTCTCCTTAATCACAGTCCGCCCTTTTCTTACTAATTGTTGAATTGTAGGCATTTCTAATTTATTTTATATTTATTATTAATTTACTTTTTCTTGTTAACTCAAACCTATTCGGCCTGCAAAATTACGAATAATAATTGAATAATCAATAGAGTAACTCTTTTTTTTAAGCCTCACCTTTTACATTAACAGTTGGTGGAAGGTTCGCATCCTCAGGAAGTTGTATCCTACCTAAAGCCTGCTCATATCTTTTTATATTATCCCCCAACGCCATCATTAAACGCTTTGCATGTTCTGGTGCCAAAACAATTCGCGATTGCACAGGTGCTTTAGGTGTACCTGGCATAACCCTTATAAAATCCAAAATAAATTCTGAAGAAGAGTGTGTAATAACAGCTAAATTAGAATATGTTCCCAAAGCTGTCTCTTCATCAAGCTCTATTTTTATCTGATCATCGTCATAATTGTCCATTACAAGTTGTTTTTATTAATAGGTATAATAATTATAAATGTACTTCAGGATTATAATGCGGTTTATCTTCCCTATACATTTTTTCAATAATTTCTTTATAGTTTTCAGCTACAACTCCACGTCTTAATTTTAGCGTGGTAGTTAGCTCTCCGCTTTTTATACTAAAAGGATTAGATAAAAGAGTGAATTTTTTTATTTGTTCATAATGAGCAAATTGCTGTTGTAAAGTTTCTATTCTTTTTTCAAACAAACGAATTATTCGTGGATTTTTAATCAACTCTTCACGAGAATCATATTTAATTCCTTCTTCTTTAGCATAATCATCTAAATAATGAAAATCTGGAACAATGAGAGCTGAAACAAATTTCCTCTGATCAGCTATTATTGCAATTTGATCAATGTAGCGATCAACCAACAATTTCGCTTCTAAAGCTTGAGGTGTTATATATTTACCATTAGATGTTTTGAATAAATCCTTAATACGTTCTGTAAGATATAACTCTCCATTTTTCATAAATCCAGCATCACCTGTTCTAAAAAATCCCTCTTCATCAAAAGCCTTCTCATTCTCTTTCTCCTTATTATAATAACCTTTTGTTATTGTTTCTCCTCGAAGTAAAATCTCATTATTCTCTCCTATTTTCACCTCGATACCTGGCATAGGTGTACCCACAGAACCAATTTCAAAACCTCTATCTTTATCTTTATAACAAGAAACTGTAGCTGTAGATTCAGTTAATCCATATCCAACCAACATATTAATTCCAACAGAATGAACAAACTCACAAATTTCATCGGGTACTGTTGCTCCTGCTGTAGGAAAAAACTTACCATTTTCTAACCCTAGCGTTTTCTTTAATAAGGTATAAACTGTTTTCTCATAAAACTTATACTTTAACTGGGTCCCTAACGGTGGTTTTTTTCCAACTCTAACGTAATCAATATTATGCTTCTTACCTACTTTTATAGCATCCAACATCAACATGCGGGTTATTCCTGTAGTGCTTTCTATTTTTTCTTGAACACCTATATATACCTTTTCCCAAAAGCGAGGTACATTAGACATTAAAGTAGGACGAACTTCTTTTAGTGTCTTTTGTATATCTGCTGGATTTAAGTTGATGCAAACCAGACAACCCACATATAATGAATAATACACCCATGCTTTCTCAAAAATATGCGCCAATGGTAAGAAAGACATAACCACATCTTTATCGTTCATGCAAGCCAATCGCTCATCATGCGATACAAAAGCCGCTAAATAATTAGAGTGATGTAGAGTAACTCCTTTAGATTCTCCCGTTGTTCCAGATGTATATAATATATTAGCCAGATCTTCTGGGCAAGCTTCTTTTCTTCTTTTTTCAACTAGTTCCTCATGAGAAACCTCATTACCTTTAGCTAAAAACTCCTCAAAATAGATAGAATGCTCATCACGTGAGTCTATAACTACGGACTTATCAAATATTATAATTTGTTTCAAAGTAGGACATAAACCAATCACTCGAAAGGCTGTATCGTATTGAAACTGTTCCCCAACAAAAACATACCTTACTTGAGCATCATTAATCATATATTGAACTTGAGAGGGAGAACTAGTAGCAAAAAATGGAATCGTTACCGCACGATTCGCAAAAGCCCCAAAATCAACATATAAATACTCTGGTTTATTCTGTGAAAAAATGCCAATATTCTCATGTTCCTCAACACCCCAATGAGCTAAGGCATTCGCTGTACGATCTACTGTATCTGAAAATTGATTCCATGAAATTGGCACCCATTTTCCAGTAGCATAATTTCTATATTTTAATGCCGCTCTTTTGCCATATTTTTTGGCTTTATGACGGATCAAAACCGATAAGTGAGGATAATTCATATGACTTTATTTATATTTAATTCTCATTTAAGATAACAAAGGTATAGTTTTATTTGGAATAATTCGACTTCTCTAAGATATATTCTATCTTTTTATAATCAAACAGTTAGAAAAGAATGACATTGAAAAATAGTTGTTTATTTAACTCTTTTCGATTTTCTTTTTTATAACTTTGCGTTGAAAAATAACAACAAAACACCAAAGTGAATCAAGAGTAATGGATTTTGAATATAATTTTATAGAGGCAAAAAATCTACTGATGGAGTTAATTCGTATTCCATCAGTAAGTAGAGATGAAGAAATCGCTGCAGATTTCCTTCAACGACATATTGAAATTAAAGGGATAGAATCTGGACGCATGGGTAATAACGTTTGGTGTTTAAGCCCTGCTTTTAGTACTGAAAAACCCACTATTTTACTAAACTCACACATTGATACTGTTAAACCAGTAAAAGGTTGGTCTATTGACCCCTTTTGTCCAATAGAAAAAAGTGGAAAACTATATGGGTTAGGAAGCAACGATGCTGGAGCTAGTTTAGTTGCTTTGTTTGAGGTATTCCAATTACTCACAATGAAAGAGCAAACTTACAATTTAATCTTCTTAGCTTCATGCGAAGAGGAGGTATCAGGAGAAAAAGGGATAGAAAGTGTCCTTCCTCATCTTCCCCCTATCAATTTTGCCCTTGTAGGTGAACCCACCCAAATGCGACCTGCTATTGCTGAGAAAGGATTAATGGTACTTGACATTAAAGCAAAAGGAAAATCGGGACATGCGGCACGTAACGAAGGGGTAAATGCTATATATAAAGCCATAGATGATATTTTATGGCTAAAAGACTATCATTTTGATAAGGTCTCCGATTTATTAGGTGAGGTAAAAATGACAATTACACAAATCGAGGCAGGAACACAACATAATGTAATTCCTGATCGCTGCTCATTTGTAGTAGATATTAGAAGTAATGGGCTATACAGTAATGAGGAGATACTAAAAACAATTCAAGCAAACATTACTGCGAACGTCTTTGCTAGATCTACTAGACTAAACGCCTCGCACCTACCCAATGATCACTTTTTTATGCAAAGAATAAAAGAGATGAAACTTGAACCTTTTGGATCACCCACATTATCCGATCAAGCATTAATGAACTTTCCTTCTGTTAAAATTGGACCGGGTAACTCAGCTCGATCACATACTGCAGATGAATATATTATTTTATCCGAAATAGCTGACGCAATACCTCTTTATTACAACCTACTAAACGGTATGGCTATTCGTTAAAGCTTCCTAATAGCAAAAAAATCATTCAATACAGCATAAGACATACCTCCAGAATGGAGAGCAAAATAGACAATGGATGCCTGAAGTAGTAAAAAAGAATAAGCGAGAGTAGTAAAACAATCATAATTTATGATTGCATGTTAGAAATTAGAAAAAACCGTCTACTTATATCAATATAAAACAAATATAAGAGAAACCTCATCTTATGTCCTAGTCATACTGATCACTTGCCCTAGGCAAACCAGCCACTTGCCCTAGGCAAACCAGCCACTTGCCCTAGTCAAATAATTAGTTTGACTAAACTACGATTAAAGTGCTATAACTAAGAATTAAAAGTTATCGCACTAACCAAAGTTCTGGATTTAATTTTACTGTTTCTTTTCGTAATTGAAAATGAAGAATAGTGCGACTATTATCACTTTCATCCGAGTAAATTTTTCCTAGTTTTTGTTTTGTACTGACCTCATCTCCGGATTTAACAAAAGCTTGAGATAAATTACAGTAAACAGAAATATAATTTCCATGCCTAACTAAAATATTAAACAATCCATTAAATTCGAAAACAGCAGCCACCTTACCCGAAAATACAGAAAGAGCCTCAGCCCCAGGTTGGCCCTGAATATCAACTCCCTTATTATCTAACTTGACATTCCTTAACCCCTCCACATTATATTGTCCATAACGACTAACTATTATATAAGGAGTAGAAATAGGAATTGGCAAGCGTCCTCGATTATTAACAAAACTACCAGACAAACGTTGATCTGCAGGAGTCATTATAAATTCACCCATAGGTGTCTTTTCTATAACTTTTTCTTTATCTTCTTTCTTTACTTCTTTTTTCCTTTCTTTTTCTGCAATTTTCCTTGCCTTTTCCAACTCCTCCTCTATTAACTTATCAATTCTATCATTTAGCTTATTTGCTTCAGCACGTTTTTTATTAACTTCTTTCTGCAAGTCCTTTTGTCTACGCTGTAAACTACCAACTAAAGTCCGCTTTTGATTTTCTTGTTTTTCTAGTTTAGCTGCTTCATCTTGACGTGCAATAATTAAAGCCTTTTTTGCCTGACGTGTCTTCTCTAACTCCAGCTTCTTCCCTGTAATCTCCTTTTGCTTCAGCAATATTTCCTCCCCTTGTTTTTGCTGATGCATTCCATACTCTTTAACATAACGCATTCTTCTATAGGTTTGAGCTAAAGATTCGGCGGAAAATATAAACATTAATTTATCTTGAATTGTACGATTCTTTTGTAAGTATCTAACAGATTTAGCATAATGATCCCGTTTGATCTTTAATTCATTTTCCAATTCGACTAATTGATGATTCAATGAAGATATCTCATTCTCTAATGCATCAACATCAGCATTTAGCTGTAAAATCAAACGCTTTCTCTCTTCAATTTGTCCTGAGAGTGTGGCCAAACTATTAAGTTGCCCACCCACATCTTTTTTTGTTGTTTTTAGCAGGTTTTCAGTTTCTTGTATCTGCCGCTGGATCACCTTTCGTTGACGCTCCAGCTCTTTTATGAAATCACTAGTCTGTCCTACCAATGATAGAGGAAAAACTAAACAAAACAATACTGTGAATAGCGCTTTATTATTCATAAAGATTTATTTGATTTATAAAATCATCTTCACTAACCCAATTATAACTCTTTGGTACTTTCGTTTGAAATAGCTCAATAGGCTCTAGGTTTACACGCTCTATAAATAAATCATACCCACTAAAAGCAGAAAGCCCTAATTTATCACCACTAATTTTACCTTTTTTACCAGACTGCAAAGTCAGATAAAGGATTTCCTCCAACTCTTCAAAACTCACTAATTGGGGAAATACACCTTTCAGTTTTACATAGGATAGCTCCACATACTCCTTATCAAGCCTATTAAATAGTTCTATTTTAGTAGGGGAAAACTCTACTCGCATCGCCTCAGACTGCACAAAAGGCACTCTAAATGATAATTGTATCTTACACCCTTTTACCCATCGCATAACACCACGAGCCTTTTGTTTCTTCTTAAGTGTATCATCCCAATAAAAGGTTTCTACGCGAGAGGATAAAGAAGGTACCTCTTTCAATTCATGCATAGGAAACAGCTGATGAGACGTACTACATGATATAAAAAAAACAAAAACACCTAAATAAAACACGAAGCGATATGAAACTAAATTCTTCATTTAGTAAAATACTTTTTCTTCTTAATTTTCTTTTTTAATAACTTTGAATCCCCACCCAACTCTTCAGCCTCCTTCCAAAACTCTACAGCTTGCTCTTTATCTCCATTAAAAAAATAGATATCTCCACAGTGTTCAACTACAACATCATTTTTATCACCCCCATTTTTATAAGCATCATCAATATAAATCTTTGCTTCTACATAGTTTTTCTTTTGAAACAATATCCATGCATAGGTATCTAAGAAAGTTGAATTTTTAGGCTCAGCTTTTATTGCTTTATAGCTCATTTCCTCAGCTTTATCTAATTCTCTATTTTCTACTGATAAAAAATAAGCATAATTATTTAGGACACTTATATTTTCATCAAAATAGATGAGTGCTGAATCATAAGCAGCAAAAGATTTCTCTATTTGATTTAACTGATGATATACATCCCCCATAATAGAGTAAAAATCAGAGGTCACCTCTTTAGGTGTTGACTCATCGACTTGTTGTAACGCCTTTTTAATCACATCAATAGTTTCCTCTAATCGGTTTGATTGATTATAAGCAATAGCAAGGTAAAAATAAAACTCTATCGTTTCAGGAGTAGCAATAATACCTGGCTCACATATGTTAATAACCTCTTCAAAATCGTTATCTTGTACAGCAACACCTAACAACATCATCCGTGCGGCCTTATTCAAAGGATTAATATGTAGCACTTTTCTTAATAGTGGTTTTGCTTTTTGATTATCTTTTTTGGACAACAAATATTGAGCATAAAAGAGAGGTATCTGCTCTTCCTCTAAGTTTGCTTGAAGTGCTTTATCAAATGCATTTGCAATATTTAAACTATCTGCTTCACTAGTATCACCTTTAGAAATAATCATTCTAAGAATACTTATTTTAATTTCGGGCAATACTTTTTCATTGCCTAGTAATAAGTCTATTTGCTCATCATACTTCTCACTATTACCCTCTTGCTCATAATAAGTAGCCAAAGAAAGAAGAGCCATAACATTACTAGGTTCTTCAGTTATAACCTTCTCGTAAATAGAATAAGCTTCTTCTTTTTTACCAATCTGCAACAGAACATCACCTAGCAATACTTTATAACGCAAATCACTAGGATACTCACTTACTAGAGCCTCAATTTCAGCCAAAGCTTTTTCTTCGTCTTCAAACTGTAAATAGATTCGAAACTTCTCCATACTCATTTGTTCAGATTTACCTAATTTATCCTCTAAACGGTCGAGTACTAATAGCATTTTATCGTAACTTTCAGACTGATTATAAAGATCAAGCAAAGCAAAAAGCATATCCATTTTCTCAGGAAACCACTCTATCATATTCTCAGTTAATTGAATCGCTTCCTCCTGTTTACCTTGTTGTTGATATAAACCCACTAAAGTCTGAGCATACCAATAATTTGTTGAATCCATTGCAACAACTTGCTCAATACCCTGAAGTGCTTTATCAAAATCACCCATTTGAGCTTCCAACATAGCCAACTCATACATTGCTGCAGGTTGTTTAACTAAAGAGGTACAATACGAAAACAAATCGTAAGCAACATCATAGTTGCCTTTAAACTTTTGATTCAATCCTTCTAGGTAAAAATAATCATGTTTTTGTTGCAACTCTGTCGACACAAGTCCCATTTTTATCTCTTTATAACCTAAAGCATCCTTAGCTATTAATGCTCCAGGATAATAAAAGAAAAAGAGAAGAGCAATCCACAAAAAAACATTGTATTTATTTACTATTTCATTTTTTACATCTTGCATAGTCTCACTTGTTACCTGTATGTCCAAAGCCACCTTCTCCTCTTTCGGTTTCATCTAATTCGTTAACAAGCTCCCAACAGGGTTGCTCATGAGCAGCAATTACCATTTGAGCAATACGCTCACCATCATTAACTACAAAATCCTCTTTGGATAAATTAATTAACACAATACATAATTCTCCACGATAATCTGCATCAATAGTCCCAGGAGAATTCAATACAGTTATTCCTTTTTTTATTGCTAATCCACTACGTGGACGTATCTGAGCTTCATAGCCTTTGGGTAAAGCGAAAAACAAACCTGTTGGTATTAAACACCTTTCCAGTGGCTCTAATATGACAGGTTCTTTTAAGTTTGCGCGAATATCCATTCCTGCGGATAAATCAGTTTCATATTGTGGCAATGGATGAGAAGATTTATTTATTACTTTTATTTTCATAGAGAATCGTTATCTTTATATTTTTAGAATCTATTTCAATCAATGTATTTAATGACGAAAATAGACAATTTGACTCAATAACACACTGCTTTTCTCGTTAAATAGTTAAAACTGATTGAGACAGGTAAGAAGTAATATTCGATAAAAAGAACTATATGAATTGGGAAAACTTACTTTCAACTACTCGCTTCGGTTTAGAAAGCTTTGAAAGAAAAAACAAAGAGAATCGATCCGAATTTCAACGTGATTATGATCGTCTTATTTTTTCTGCACCCTTTAGACGACTACAAAATAAAACACAGGTTTTTCCACTACCCGGAAGTGTTTTTGTTCACAATAGACTAACGCATAGCTTAGAGGTTTCATGTGTAGGGCGATCACTGGGCAATGATGTAGCTAAACAGTTGATTGAAAAAAGTCCATCACTTGAACAAACACTTTTACCAGAAATAGGAAGTATTGTTTCCGCTGCTTGTCTGGCCCACGATTTAGGTAATCCTCCTTTTGGACATTCAGGAGAAAAAGCAATAGCTACTTATTTTTCAGAGGGAGAAGGTCAGAAAATACAAAACCTAGTATCTAAAGAGGAATGGCAAGACTTAACTCACTTTGAGGGAAATGCAAATGCTTTTCGTCTCTTAACCCACCAATTCAATGGAAGAAGAAAAGGAGGTTTTGTTATGACCTACTCAACCTTAGCCTCTATTGTGAAATACCCTTACTCATCACTCTCTACTGACAAACAAAAGTTTGGATTTTTTAATACGGAAATAGAAAGCTTTAAGCGAATTGCTGATAAACTTAAAATAAAATCACTAAATAGTAATCCTATTCAATATGCACGCTACCCCTTAGTTTATCTTGTTGAAGCCGCCGATGATATTTGTTATCAAGTAATGGATATTGAGGATGCGTGTAAGTTAAAAATACTTTCAGTTAAAGAAACACAACAACTTTTACTTAACTTCTTTCCTATAAACAGACAAGAAGAAATGAAGTCTCATTTCAAATTTATAACAGATACAAATGAACAAATAGCTTATCTTAGATCGTCAGTCATTGGTCTTTTAATACGAGAATGCATAAAAGTGTTTGTGAATAATGAAGCTGAAATTTTACAAGGATGTTTCAATTCAACTTTAATAAAGTCAATAAGCGAAAAACCACTTACAGCATATAAGCAGTGTAGTAANATGGCTCAAGAAAGAATTTATAACTCTCAGGATGTTGTAGATGTAGAAATTGCAGGATACAAAATCATAACAAATCTATTAGATTTAATGATACATGCTGTATTAAACCCTCAAAAAGCCTACTCCAAATTATTAATAAATAGAGCTTCAAAACAATATAATATGTACGCTTCTACTCCGTTTGAACGAATTCAATCTGTACTGGATTATATTTCAGGAATGACAGATGTCTTTGCATTAGATCTATACCAAAAAATTAACGGAACCTCCCTGCCCTCTATTTAACTAAAAAGCCTCAACTTCACTCTTAATTAATCTTCTTTTTCAAAATTGAACAAGCACTCATTTCTTGTGTAGATTGAACTTGAAAATTATTAGGATTTTCTTTTATAAATGACTCTATATGGCGCATTCTTTTTTCTTCAAGTATTTCATCGACAGTGATTAAAATACCTGTTTCTTCTACATTTCCAAAAGTCTCGTTTATAGCCGTGCCAAACATACGCATTGTTGGACTAAGACTCATATATGCGTTAACTAATGGAGGAATATTGTACCCAAGATTTCTAATTTCTGTGTTAAGAATTCTATAATCATCTTTGAAGTTTTCTTCACAGAATAACTTCTCTAACTCTTTTTCATTTTCTTTAATATCAAGAGGTTCAATAGGATAAAGTAATTTGTCTTTATCAGCAAAGTGCTTTCTTAAAAAGAAAAGAATCATATCTCTTCCTTTTGTGTGATAGCTAGGATACATCGTCACTTTACCAAAGAAGTACTTAACATTGGGCATGATTACAGTTAAAGCACCAAGACCATCCCAAAGATTATCTAAAGCAAATATTGCTTTCCTTCCTGCACGGGTTGACTGATACTCCAAGGTAACAAAAGATCGGCCGAGTTCTATTGTCTTAGGTAAATAGTTTGTTATAAATTTATCAGAAAAATGAAACATATGTGAAGTAGCTAGTATAGGTACACCACTCTCATCAAGCTGAACATCTGTTCCAAGCAAGTAACGGTACCCCCCTATGATTTGTTTGTCTTCTGGGTCCCATACAATAAGTTGCTTGTAGCCATTTTCCATTGTGTCGTACTCGTCAATATCGCAATCTTTTCCAGTACCACCTCCAGCAGCACGAAACGCAATTTCACGTAAACGGCCAATTTCTTTCATCGTATTAGGAGAGTCTTTAGCCGTAACAATATATATATCATTTTGACTTCTATTTGTCATACGAAGACGCTTACTCTCCGTTAACTCCTCTACTATTAAGCTTTTATCTATCGGTTGTATAATATCTTCCATTTTTATTCTGTGTCCGTATTGTCACTTATTTAACTGATATACAATCTTTCTAACTTCTTGAGCCCACTCTTGTGGTTTTTTACTATTATCAAACATCTTCCATGGTATTGGTTTACCAACAACAACTCGGAAAGACTTGTGCCTATTTTTCAGCATTTCATCTGCCAAATATAACATAGCTATATTGAACTTTATGCCTAAAAACTTACAAATAGTTGATAAATTATAAAAAAAGTTTGAATTCCTACCCCCAAAATGAATTGGGACCACATCTCGTTGGTGTTCTACACTTTTAGTTATAAATGTTTTTGACCAAGGAAGGTCTTGAATAACACCATCAATTCGCCTAGAACATAATCCTGCAGGAAACATAATCAATTGATTTTCCGAAGAAAAACCCGCCTCTACCATACGTGGAAAATCTCGAGACTGCTGCCCTGTCTTATTGATAGGAATACATAATGGTGCCAAACCTTGTAAATTCATCAACAAATCATTTACTAAGTATTTAACATTTCCATTGTATTTTTCCCCTAAAATATAACCTAATGCTACTCCATCTTGACCTCCCAATGGATGATTAGAAACAAATGTATATAACTTATCATTTGGAATTTCATCTAACCCCTCTACCTCAAGGTCCATATCGAGAAAAGAAACACAAGACTCTAAAAAGTCCACACCCTTTTTCCCCTCGACTTTTTTCAAAAACTCATTTAACTCATCTTGGTGAGCAATTCGTTTCAAGTACGAAATAGCAAATTTAGGTATGTACTTATAATACTTCTGAGCTTTGTCTTGTAATATTTTNTCAATATCAATTAAAAACAAAGATTCTTTATCCATCCTTTTGAAGTCATAGTTAAGTAGCAAAATTAAGCTATCTTTTTTAATTACATAGAATTTTTGCTGATAAAATACCTTCACACTCGTTTCACTCTTTAAAATACTTAACTATTCAACCCCACTTTAGTTAATCTTCCATAAAACAACACCTTCATAAACATCAAAAGAAATAAACGATTCTAAAAAAGTCTCATCCTAAACTGTTGAAAACTTCTTGATAAATATTAGGTGGTAAAAGGTGGAGAATTGTGGAGAATTGTGTATTTTTACCTCTCACATATATTAAGGTGTTAAAGCATGCGATTTTTAGGTAACATAGAAGCTAAAATTGACTCCAAAGGAAGAGTTATTATTCCTGCTATTTTTAGAAAAAAAATAGCAGAAGAGCAACTTATTCTACGAAAAGATATATTTCAAGATTGCCTTGTTTTCTATCCAGAAGAGATATGGAATCAAGAGCTTGAAGAACTAAAAAAACGGCTTAATAAGTGGAATAAAAAACATCAACTCATCTATAGACAGTTTGTTAGTGACGTAGAAATACTAACAGTTGATGCAAATGGTAGAGTTTTAATACCTAAAAGATATCTACAACTTGCAAATATTGAAAATGAAGTTCGATTTATTGGAATGGATGAGAAAATTGAATTGTGGGCTTCCCATGATGATATAGATAGCCCATTTATGACACCTGAAGATTTTGGTAAAGCAATAGAGGAGTTAATGAAAACTGAAACAATAAAAGAGGATGAATAAAAACGAAACTTACCACACCCCTGTTTTATTCAATGAAAGCATTGATGGATTGAACATTAACCCCGAAGGCGTTTATGTGGACGTCACTTTTGGTGGTGGTGGTCACTCCAAAGGAGTATTAGAAAAGCTCACCTCAAAAGGTCATTTATATAGCTTTGATCAAGATAGTGAGGCGAAAAAAAACATGATTAATGATTCTCGTTTTACTTTTATAGGAAGCAACTTTAGATACATCCAGAATTTTCTAAAATATCATGGGGTAACTCAGGTTGATGGAATTTTAGCTGACCTCGGGGTATCTTCTCACCATTTTGATGAAAAAGACAGAGGTTTTTCATTTCGACTGGGAGGAAGTTTAGATATGAGAATGAATCAAAAATCAAAAAAAACAGCTGAAGAGATCTTAAACTCATATACAGAAGAAAGTCTGGCTGACATTTTATTCAGATATGGTGAACTAAGAAATAGCCGAAGAATAGCGTCTTTACTGGTAAGAGAGAGAGAAAAAAACAGAATAACCTCAATAGAAGAACTTATTCAGATTATCAAACCTTTATTTAAAGAAAGTAGACTACAAAAAGACTTAGCTAAAGTGTTTCAAGCATTACGTATTGAAGTCAATGAAGAGCTACTAGCACTAGAGGAAATGTTACTTTCTGCAGAACATCTTCTAAAACCTGAAGGAAGGTTGGTTGTTATTACTTACCACTCGCTAGAAGATCGAATAGTAAAAAACCTAATGAGGTCTGGTAATGTAAAGGGGATTGTAGATAAAGACTTTTTTGGGAATATTATTACTCCATACAAGGTGATTACAGGACGTGTTATAACTCCTACAGAAAAAGAGTTAAAGCAAAACACAAGAGCAAGAAGTGCTAAATTAAGAATTGCAGAAAAAATAGGTTAAAGTATGAAAATCAAAACAGATAAAAACAGCAAACAGAAACCCAGAAACACCTGGAGATCTTTTATTGCAGGAGATATCCTCACTGATGATTTTTTTAAAAAGCATGCGGGGTTATTTTTCTTAATTTTTATAATGATAGTCATATATATAAGTAATCGCTATACTTGTCAACATAAACAATTGGAAATAGAAAAATTAAGAGAGGAGCTTGTTGATATCAAATATGAAGCATTAACAAAAAGCTCTGAGCTTATGGAGAAAAGTCGACAATCAAAAATAGAAGAATACATATCAAGAGGTTCTAGTAAGTTGGAAACTGCTACAACCCCTCCTTATTTAATAAAGTAAGAGTTTTTATGATATGAAAGTCCAAAATCCAATACAAAAAATACTAAATAGATACACCATCATAACATTATTGATGGTCGTTATAGGTCTTGCTGTTTTTATAAAAGCTACTTGGATTGTTTTTAAACAAAATGATTATTGGAAAGCTGTAGCTAGTCGCTTTGTTAGAGAAAATGTAGAAATAGAACCTAATAGAGGCAATATTTTTTCAGCTGATGGAAAACTGATGGCTAGCTCACTACCAGAGTATAGAATATATATGGATTTTATGGTTTGCAAACAGAACAACAAAGACTCCTTATTAATGGCACATCTGGATGAAATAGCTCAAGCTATGCATAAAATCCTACCCGATAAAAGCGCAGCTTACTTCAAGCGTATTATAAGACAAGGCCGCAACGAAAATAGCAGACACCACCGACTATATCCTAAACCTATTTCATACATACAGTACAAAGAACTTAAAAAACTACCCATTTTTAAACTCGGAAAATACACTGGTGGATTTCATGAAGAAATGTATAGCAACCAAAGAAAACACCCCTTTGGTTCATTAGCCCAAAGAACACTAGGTGATGTCTACTTAGATTATAAAAAAATAGCTAAAAATGGAATAGAGCGTGCATACGACGATTATCTTAGAGGAAAACCTGGGCGTATTCATCGTCAAAGAATACAAAATAAATATATAGCAATGGTTGATATACCAGCAGAAGATGGTTGTGACATTATTACAACATTAGATGTTGATATGCAAGATATTTGTGAGAAAGCCTTAGTAGACAAACTTTATGAAGTAAATGCTATGTCAGGTTCTGTTGTTTTAATGGATGTCAAAACAGGTGACATTAAAGCGATTGTTAATATGACTAGAGCAAGTGACGGTCGCTTCTATGAAATGAAGAATAATGCAATTAGCGATATGTATGAGCCTGGATCTATATTTAAGACTGTATCTTTTTTGATAGCATTAGAAGATGGCTATATAAAGTTAGATGACACTGTTGAAACAAAAGACGGATACCACATTATGCACGGAGCTGCAATGATTGATCATAACCGAAATAGAGGTGGTTATGGCACCATAACACTCCGAGATGCATTTAAGTATTCATCAAATATTGGAGTTTCTCGTCCCATAGATGAAGCATACCACGATAAAAAACAAAAATTCTACGATGGTATTAAGCGAATTGGTTTAGATCAACCCTTAAAACTCCAAATTGAAGGAGAAGGTACGCCATACATTAAAAATCCAGAAAAAGGGGAGTTTCAAGGTACTACACTTCCTTGGATGAGTATTGGATATGAAACTCAAATACCACCCCTTAATATGCTTAACTTCTATAATGCTATAGCTAACAATGGGAAAATGCTAAGACCAAGGCTCGTTACAGCTGTAGTCAAAAATGGATCTATTATTGAAGAGTTTAAGCCTGAAGTAATGAACTCTTCAATCGCATCGAATAAAACACTGAAACAAATTCAAGAGTTATTGAAACTTGTAGTGGTTGAAGGTACTGGAAAACCCGCAAAATCAGATCAATTTGACATAGCAGGAAAAACGGGTACGGCTATTATTCCAAAAAGAAATAAAGGTTATGCTACAGGTAATGACAGAGACTATAATATGAATTTTTGTGGGTATTTTCCAGCAGATGAACCAAAATACAGTTGTATAGTTTCTATCCAACGATCAGGTTTTGGATCTTATGCTGCGAGTATGTGTGGCCCTGTATTTAAAAAAATAGCTGAACGCGTTTACGCTAAAGATTTAAAAATGAACATTAATGAAGCTATAGATAGTACTAGTTTAATAACACCTAAGGTAAAAAAAGGGGAAATGATGGAAACATTATACGTCCTCAATGAACTAAACATTAAAACAACAAAAGACTTTATACCAAACAAAAATAAAAGTATTTGGGGCACAGCTGAAGAGGCTGATAACTTAACCTCATTAAAAAGTAAAGAAATTCAAAATGGCATTGTTCCTAATATAAAAGGTATGGGGGCTAAGGATGCCGTCTTCCTATTAGAACAATTAGGATTAAGAGTAAACCTTTCGGGTGTAGGACATGTAACATATCAATCTATAGCAGAAGGAACAAAGGCTCAGAGAGGACAAACCATAAGTTTAAGGTTAAACTAACATAGTAGTATAGTATGCAACTAAAGGATTTAATAAACAACATACAAGTTATACAAAAGGAGGGTTCATTAGATAAAAATGTATCTGGACTTCAAATAGACTCGAGAAAAGTCACAAAGGATAATTTATTTATTGCAACAAAAGGAACGATTGTAGATGGGCACATATTTATAGAAGCGGCTATAAGTAATGGTGCTTCAGTTATCGTTTGTGAAGATATACCTAAAGAAACAAACCCAAATACAACTTACATTCAAGTTGAAGATAGTAATAGGTCTATAGGATTTTTGGCGGATACTTTCTTTGATCATCCATCCAGCAAACTAAAACTGATAGGAATTACTGGCACAAATGGTAAAACAACTACAGCCACCCTACTCTATGACTTGTTTACTAAGCTAGGCTATAAAGTAGGCTTACTATCAACTGTTTGCAACTATATTCATGCACGACAAGTAGAGACAACACACACAACACCTGATGCTATAACAATCAATAAACTTCTTCATGAAATGGTATTAACAGGCTGTGAATATGCTTTTATGGAAGTCAGTTCTCATGCAATAGATCAACAAAGGGTATGCGGTCTTTTATTTACTGGTGCTCTATTCAGCAATATTAGCAGGGACCACTTAGATTATCATAAAACTTTTGCAAACTACCTTAAGGTTAAGCAATCGTTTTTTGATTCTTTACCTAGTTCATCGTTTGCTTTAACAAATATAGATGACAAAAATGGTGATGTAATAGTACAACATACAAAAGCCAAACTTTATACTTACTCTCTACGCAAACTAACAGACTTCAAAGTTAAGATTATCGAGTCTCATCTGGATGGAATGTTATTACAACTCAATAGCAAAGAAATAGCAGTCCAATTTAGTGGAGAGTTCAATGCATACAATATCCTAGCAGCATACGGTACAGCTATTATATTAGGTCAAAATGAAAATGAAGTACTAGTTGCACTTAGTGCATTAAAACCTGCTTCTGGACGATTTGAAACACTTCATTCTACTGATAACAAAACGGTTATAGTTGATTATGCACATACCCCTGATGCTCTTATTAATGTACTAAAAACCATTCAAGACATATTAGTCAATCGTGGCAATATTATCACAGTTATAGGAGCAGGGGGAAATAGAGACAAGGGTAAAAGACCATTGATGGCACAAGAGGCTGCAAAAAAAAGCAACAAGTTGATTATTACAGCCGACAATCCTCGATTTGAAGACCCTCAAGTCATTGCAGAGGAAATGTTAGCTGGTTTAAGCGCAGAAGATAAGCAAAAAACACTTTGTATAATCAATAGAAGAGAAGCTATTCGTACAGCCATCTTCCTCGCTCAACCTAACGATGTTGTTTTAATTGCAGGAAAGGGACATGAAACCTATCAGGAAATCAATGGGATAAAACATCACTTTGATGATAGAGAAGAAGTTAACGCAATTTTTAATTCCAAATAAAAGAAAAAATGCTGTATTATATATTCGATTGGCTAGAACAGTTTGATTTACCTGGAGCAAGAATGTTTAGTTATACTTCATTCAGAGCTCTAATGGCTATCATAATAGCACTGTTAATTTCCACCATTTGGGGCGATAAATTCATTGATTTGCTTAAGAAAAAGCAAATTACAGAAATTCAACGTGATAAAAGAATAGACCCTTTTGGTGTTGACAAAATAGGTGTACCCAGCATGGGAGGCGTTATCATTATTGTAGCTATACTCATACCTTGTCTTTTACTTGGTAAACTTCATAATATTTATATGATATTAATGTTAATCACTACTGTCTGGCTTGGAACCCTTGGCTTTATAGATGACTATATTAAGATATTCAAGAGAAATAAAGAAGGACTACATGGCAAATTTAAAATAATAGGACAAGTAGGATTAGGACTTATTGTTGGACTTACATTATATCTTAGTCCAGATGTGGTTATTAGAGAAAATATAGAAATAGACACAGGAGAAGACTTTATTGAAGTGGTACATGCAAAAGACCTTGTTAAATCAACTAAAACAACAATTCCATTTATGAAGTCAAACAATTTAGACTACACAGATTTTGTCTCCTTTTTAGGAGACAAAGCTCAATCTGCTGGTTGGATTGTTTTTGTTCTTGTTACTATATTTGTAATCACAGCAGTTTCCAATGGCGCCAACCTCAACGATGGTATGGACGGAATGGCTGCGGGAAACTCNGCTATTATTGGTCTTACCCTAGGAATTCTAGCCTACGTATCTAGTCATGTTGAATTTGCTAAATACTTGAACATTATGTTTATACCAGGAAGTGAGGAACTCGTTATTTTTATAAGTGCATTTATTGGTGCCCTCATTGGTTTCTTGTGGTATAATGCCTATCCCGCTCAAATTTTCATGGGTGACACGGGTAGCCTAACTATTGGAGGAATTATAGCTGTATTAGCTATTATTATTAGAAAAGAACTTTTAATCCCCATACTGTGTGGGATTTTCTTAGTGGAAAGTTTGTCTGTTATTATGCAAGTAAGGTATTTCAAAAAAGGAAAAAAGAGAGGAGTCAAACAAAGAATATTTAAACGCACTCCTATTCACGATCACTTTAGAACAACTTTATCGCAGCTAGACCCTACATGCACATATAAAATAACCAAACCGGCAAAAGTTTTTCACGAATCTAAAATCACTATAAGGTTTTGGATTACCACTATTATATTAGCTGCAATAACAATTATAACATTAAAGATAAGATAATATGTCAAAAAGAATAGTCATTTTAGGAGCAGGCGAAAGCGGATCTGGTGCTGCTGTATTGTCTCAAACAAAAGGGTTTGAAACTTTTGTTTCTGACAGTTCTTTTATTAAAGACAAATACAAAGATCTTCTAGATTCTTATCAGATTCCATGGGAAGAAGGATCGCATACTTTAACTAACATATTAAATGCGGATGAGGTAATAAAAAGTCCTGGTATCCCTAATAACTCACCAATTATTTGCCAAATCAGGGAGAAAGGTATTCCCATAATCTCTGAAATAGAGTTTGCAGGGAGATATACTTCTGCACAAATGATTTGCGTTACTGGATCGAATGGAAAAACAACAACAGCAACTCTTATTTATCATATTTTCAAAGATGCTGGTTTAAATGTTGGACTTGCGGGAAACATTGGTAGTAGTTTAGCTTTACAAGTAGCTACTGAAGAACATGATTACTATATTATTGAGCTCAGCTCATTTCAGTTAGACAATATGTATGAGTTTAGAGCAAATATAGCTGTTTTATTAAATATCACAGCCGATCATTTAGATCGCTATGATAATGATATGCAACAATATATAGAGGCTAAATTCCGAATCACACAAAATCAAACACCAGAAGACTCTTTTGTGTATTGGAATGAAGACCCTGTTATTAAAAAAGAACTATCTAAACATGGTATACAAGCACACTTATTTCCTTTTTCAGAGAAAAAACAAGATGGTGCTATTGGATATACAGAGAACAATAAAATAATTATTACAGAACCTATAGCTTTTAATATGGAGCAAGAGAAGCTAGCTTTAACAGGTAAACATAATCTTTATAACTCTTTAGCTGCAGGAATATCAGCTAACATATCAGGTATCACTAACGAAAAAATCAGAAAAGCATTATCCGATTTTAAAGGAGTAGAGCATCGTTTAGAATATGTAGCAAGTGTGCGAGGAGTAGATTATATTAACGATTCAAAAGCAACCAATGTTAACTCTTGCTGGTATGCACTTAATAGTATCAAAACTAAAATTGTGCTAATTTTAGGAGGTACAGATAAAGGGAACGATTATAACGAAATAAGTGAACTAATAGAAGAAAAATGCTCTGGTTTAATTTTCTTAGGCAAAGATAATAGCAAACTACAGCGTTTTTTCAAAGCATACAATGTGCCACAAAAGGAAGCAAAATCTATGCAAGAAGCTGTGAATATAGCTTACACTATAGGTAAAAAAGGAGAAACTGTTTTACTTAGTCCTGCTTGTGCTTCTTTCGACTTATTTACTAGTTATGAAGACAGAGGAGATCAGTTTAAAAATGCTGTTTTGAACTTATAAAAGGATTTGAATGGACTTACTAAGAAAAATATTCAGAGGTGATCGAGTAGTTTGGATAATCTATGGGCTACTATGTGTAATATCAATAATTGAGGTTTTCAGTGCTGCCAGTACACTTACTTTTAAATCAGGCAATCATTGGCTTCCTATTCGACATCATATTATTACATTAGCTATCGGATTTTTAGCTGTTATTTTTTTTCAATATGTAAACTTAAATAGCATCAGAAAGATAGGGCTATACATCTTTTATCCCACATCATTTATTTTATTAATTGTAGTCATTCTAATTTCATTCTATACCGGTGAAAAAGTAAATGACGCAGCCAGATGGCTCGATATCTTTGGCTTTCAATTTCAACCCTCAGAGTTAGCTAAGCTTTCAATTATTATATTAACAGCACACTGTTTAACTAAATACAAGGAGTCCGATGGAAAACCTGGTACAAAAGCTTTATTAATAATTGCTGCTCTTACTCTTCCTGTTTGTTTTCTTATCTTTTCAGAAAACTTATCAACTACTTTGCTAATAGGTCTTGTAGTCTATTTAATGTTATTTCTTGGTAGATTAAATACACGATTATTTCTTAAAATTACAACTGTTGGACTTCTATTAGCCACACTACTACTAAGTGTTATCATGTTAGCACCTACACAAAAGAAAAACAAAGAAAGTAATACTATAGAAATATCATTTTTACCCAGTCGTTTATCTACATGGAAATCTAGAATCCTAACTTTTTTCGATAATGAATACATACCTCCAGAAAAATATGATGTGGATAAAAACGGACAGATTGCACATGCTAATATAGCTATAGCGTCTAGCAAAGGCATTGGCAAAGGACCTGGAAATTCTACTCAAAGAGATTTTTTGAGTCAAGCTTTCTCTGACTTTATTTATGCAATTATTATAGAAGAATTTGGTNTATTTTTTGGAGCTGCTTTAGTTATCGTCCTTTATTTATGGCTCTTTATGCGAGTCGGTAGAATAGCCCATAACTGTCAACATACATTCCCTACTCTTTTAGTCATGGGTATTGCACTAATGATAGTAACCCAAGCTTTTATTAATATGCTTGTAGCAGTTAATTTAATACCTGTAACAGGGCAGCCACTTCCTTTAATTAGTAAAGGAGGATCGAGCTCATTAATCAATAGTGCCTACATAGGTATAATTTTAAGTGTTAGTAGATATACAAAACTCATAGAACAACAAGATAAAATAAAAGAAACACAAGAAATAGGAGTAGAAGCTAATGCTATTATTGAAGATTTACCATTAGAAATCGATCTCTCAATAGATCATACGGAAAAACAATAAAAATGGAGGAGCATGAATAACGATGATGTTAAAATAATAATAAGTGGTGGAGGAACAGGAGGTCATATATTTCCAGCATTAGCCATAGCTAAAGCTATAAAAAACATAACCCCATCAGCTGAACTACTTTTTGTTGGTGCAGAAGGTAAAATGGAAATGGAACGAGTTCCTGAAGCAGGTTACCCTATTATAGGACTTCCAATTGTTGGCTTTAATAGAAAACAATTATGGAAAAACATCAAAGTTTTATTCCAACTCTATAAGAGCCAACGCATGGCTCGAAAAATAATTAAAAACTTCCACCCAGATGTTGTTGTAGGTGTAGGTGGATATGCCAGTGGTCCAACACTTAACATTGCATCAAAACTAGGAATACCTACATTAATTCAAGAGCAAAACTCATATGCAGGTGTAACCAACAAAATCTTAGGAAAAAAAGCAAAAGTTATTTGTGTGGCTTACTCTGGTATGGAGAGGTTCTTTCCAAAAGACAAAATTATTTTAACAGGAAACCCTGTTAGACAGAACTTATTAGACTCAACAATAACAAAAGAAAAGGCCCTGAAACAATTAAATCTATCTCTTAACAAAAAAACCATTTTAATTGTAGGAGGTAGTCTTGGAGCACAGTCTGTTAATGAGAGTGTTCTTGCACAATTAGATTTAATTAGAAAAAATCACGACATACAATTTATTTGGCAAACAGGAAAATTATATTTTGATAGAATCAAAAAAACAATTAATTCCTCTCCTGCTATTTCTAACCTCCAAATTAAGGCATTTATTAAAGAAATGGATACTGCTTATGCAGCAGCAGATTTAATTATATCACGAGCTGGAGCAGGTTCTATATCTGAGTTTTGCTTATTAGAAAAAGCTGTTATTCTTGTTCCATCTCCAAATGTTGCAGAAGATCACCAAACAAAAAACGCAATGGCCTTGGTAGATAAGAATGCAGCAATATATGTTAAAGATAAGGATGCAAAAAAGGAGTTAATCCCATTAGCTATAGAAAGTATTAAAAACGAAGAACTACTTCAAGAATTAAAAAAGAATATTGGAACACTCGCACTACCTAATTCTGCTACTGTTATTGCAAATAAAGTGCTAGAATTGGCCAAAAAACATTAAAAACGAAAAGTGATGACTCTAGAAAACATTAAAAACATATTTTTCATAGGTATAGGAGGAATTGGCATGAGTGCCTTAGCTCGTTATTTTCTCTTTCAAGGAAAAAATGTAGGCGGATATGATAAGACACCATCTATTTTAACAAAAGAATTAGAAAAGGAAGGAGCCAATATTCATTACAATGATAGTTTAGCGTCTATTCCAGCCTCATTTAAAAATAAAGAGGAGACTCTTATTATTTATACCCCAGCAATCTCAACAGACCATAAAGAATTTCAGTATTTTCAATCGAATCATTTTCAAATNAAGAAAAGAGCCGAAGTCCTAGGNCTAATAACACAATCCAGCAAAGGCTTATGTATTGCTGGAACTCACGGAAAAACAACTACCAGCACAATGCTGGCACACATTTTACATCAATCTCATATTGATTGTAACGCTTTTCTCGGTGGAATATCAAAAAACTATAACACCAACCTACTTCTTTCAAGTACTAGCCAATATTCAGTTATCGAAGCTGATGAATACGATCGTTCTTTCCACTGGCTTACTCCCTATATAGCAGTGATTACTTCAGCAGAACCCGATCATTTAGATATTTATGGATCAGAAGCTTGTTATATGGAAAGCTTTGAAAAATTCACCTCATTAATTCAACCTAATGGAACCCTACTACTAAGAGAGGGGCTATCTATAAAACCTAAAGTCCAAAAGGGTGTTAAAGTATATACGTACTCTATTAATAAAGGAGACTATTACGCCGAAAACATTCTAATAGAGAATGGAGAAATAATATTCGATTTCATAACACCTAATGAAAGAATTAAAGAAGTTAAATTAGGGGTTCCTATAGCTATAAACATAGAAAATAGTATTGCTGCAATGGCAGTAGCATTACTTACTGGGGCAACACAAGAGGAAGTTAAAAAAGGAATAGAATCATATAAAGGAGTAGATCGCAGATTTGATTTTCAAATAAAGTCTCCTAATCTGGTCTTTCTCAATGACTATGCCCACCATCCAGCAGAAGTAAAACAAAGTATTGCATCAATTAGACAACTTTATCCCGAAAAGAAAATTACTGGTGTATTTCAACCTCATTTATATAGTCGTACTCAAAGTTTTTATAGAGAGTTTGCTAAAAGCTTATCTCTTTTAGATAGAGTCATACTATTAGACATCTATCCAGCAAGAGAACAACCCATTAAGGGGATTAGTAGTCAACTAATATACGATGAATTAGACTCCTCAGTAGAAAAAAGACTTATTAAAAAAGATGAGTTATTACATATCATAGAAGATGAATCTATCGAAGTTTTAATTACATTAGGAGCAGGAGATATTAACACCTTTGTCCCCTTTATTAAAAACATTTTATTGAAAAAATTGTAATTAACTATATATGATTAAAAGAGTTTTTATAATCCTAGTACTACTTGCTGTAATTGCTTATTTAATAGCAGCTATGGTGNCCTTTAATAATAAGCCAACAGGTGTCGTGTGTACTGGTGTAGAACTCNTCATAAAAGACACCCTAAAAGCACACTTCATCACTAGTGAAGAGATCTTTCGCCTATTAGAAAATAAAAAGCTTTATCCTGTAGGAAAAAGAATGGATGAAATTAATTCATTAAGTATTGAAAA
>JGI24707J26582_10000223_pt1 | contig 41786 bp, 40 predicted proteins | sample BioPla1DNA1_FD_26582 | JGI IMG/M metagenome (IMG submission 26582)
AAATTCAAATTAAACTACTGTCCTAATTTTAACCCAGGTATAGCATTTAAATCCCATTGATGTCGGATACCTTTTTTATATTCATAATATGCTGCTGATCCAATCATCGCTGCGTTATCTGTGCATAAAATCAAAGATGGATATTGTACTTGTAATCCTTCTTCCTTACAACGTTTTTGCATCTTTTTTCGTAATCCTTGATTTGCTGCTACTCCACCTGCCATAGCAATTTTAGATACCTTTTTATCTTTTGCTGCCTTGATTGTTTTTTCTACTAATACTTCTGTGACGGCTTCTTGAAAACTAGCAGCAATATTAGGTATATTAATTTCTTCATTTTTCATCTTTGCTTGGTTTAAATAATTTAATACGGATGATTTTAATCCGCTAAAACTAAAGTCATAAGAATCTTCTTCTAAATAAGCTCGAGGAAAATGAATAGATTCTGGATCTCCTTTTGTAGCTAATCGATCAATTTGAGGTCCACCTGGATACGTTAACCCTAGAGCTCTAGCTACTTTATCAAAAGCTTCTCCAGCCGCATCATCTCGAGTATGTCCTAATACTTCGTATTCGCCATAATCCTTTACATAAACTAAATGACTATGACCACCTGAAGCAACTAAACAAATAAAAGGAGGTTTAAATTCAGGATTATCAATATAATTGGCGGATATATGTCCTTCTATATGATGTACACCTACCAACGGCTTTTGCAAAGCAAAAGCAAGACCTTTAGCTGCTGATAACCCTACAAGAAGTGCTCCTACTAAACCTGGGCCATACGTTACCGCAATCGCATCAATTTGTTCAAAAGAACACTTGGCTTGCTGCATTGCTTCTTCTATTACTGGATTAATATTTTCTATATGTTTACGGGAAGCAATTTCTGGCACCACACCGCCATATTTTTTATGCAAATCAATTTGTGATGAAATAATGTTTGATAATACTTCGGTTCCATTTTTTACAACGGCTGCTGCCGTTTCATCACAAGATGTTTCAATCGCTAAGATATAAATATCTTTTTTGTTACACATATCTTATTCCTCCGGTAGTATAAATTTATTAATGTTTTTCCAACCTAATATCTTCCACTTTTCGTTCTCTTTCATTAAATAATATTCTATATATCTCTGTTCGGGACTATTAAGAATTTGTATCACTTTTACTTTTGCTTTATCTTGTTGTAAACCCAAATATTCTGCCTTACCTACTTTCGCACCAAGAATTTTTATATTGGTTTCTTTTGTACTTTCTATTTCTGCTTCAACTTTAGTCATTTGCATTTCTTTTTCATTCATTTCTAATAAATCATGATGAAATAATTTTCGCATCTGAATAATCAAAGGTTCTATTTCTTGCTTTTGAATAGTTCCGCCATATAAATATTCCATCCATTTTTGATATAAACTTATAACTTCTTCTGGGGTAGAAGGGTAATCTTGATCTAAATTATACTCCATCAATTGTTCAAATTTCGAAATAGGTTGGGATTGATTTTCTATTTTCTTTCCAACATGGAAATAAAATAAAACTCCTAAGCAAATCATCATCATGATTCCTATCATTTTTCTCATGATTTTTCTTCCTTTCCTGACTTATTACGAATACCTTTTACAATAATATGATATAATTCATCCTTCTCTTTTATTCCAATTTCTCGTTTTTTAGTCCTATAAGCAGTAACCGAATATATTTTTTTATTGATATATTGTCTTGCTAAAATACCTAAACTGAACCACGGTATACCAATAAGTTTGAATACGTATCCTAGAAATGGAATAACTATAACTAGTTGTATAATGGATATTCCTAATAAATAATAAATATAAATATGCCATTCTGTTTTCATTTTTATCTCAATGATCCGTCCAATACAAACAGCTATCATAATTTGTCCTATTAAAGACACAACCCAAAGAAAGAGTATAAATAATAATGCCACTGGAAAGCCAATCAATGATAACGTGAATAAACCAATTAACAATGCAAACATCAAAAATAAAATTCCACCACTACGAAAAACTTGATGTCTCTGATGATATAATATCATACTTCCTTCTTCAATAAATTTTTTATGTAAAGAAAGAATCATAAATCCAATTAATATTTGTACTAATATCCGAATAGTCAAAAGCATTATATGAGGTAATTCTTCTGCTTCTTGTAAAAAGTCTGGAATAGGAATAATTTTTTTTAAACTAGAAAATGTAGGCTGAAGCGAATGTACTTCCTTTTCAATATATGTTTCTGGTTGTTTATATACTTGACCTAATAAAGTATAAATTTGTCCATAGATCTTCGCTTGGGAACCTAAAGATAAACGTCCCTCATAAAGATAAATATTCCCTTCTATCTGTCCCTTTATTTCTGTAGACCCTTTAAAAATATGTAGATCCCCTTTATGATGACCTTGGATTTGTACATCACAAAACAGAAGGAATGCTTTTCCTTCTGTTTGATCTTCTTGATGTATTTTTTGTAAAAAATAAATACCTGATAATTTTTCGGTTTTTGCATATACAGTACTGGAAAGAAAAAAAACACAAATACAGCTAAAAAGAAAAAGATATTTGGAAACTATCGTATGTTTAATCATATTTCTACCTTTTCTTTACGGTATATTTGATATTGTACAACTCCAAGAACAATTAAAATAAAAATCAATACATTTTTTATATTTNCCATTATTTTTTGCACAAACACAAATACTTCATTTATATTATGTTGCAATTGAACTAAATAATCTGCTAATAAATCAAAGGTAGGAATAAATTGACCAATCCATGAAGCAGTATAAGGATTATTGAGTAAAAATTGGAGTAATTCCTGTTGATACATCACTAATAAAACTCCAATCCCAAATAAAATAGAAAAAATTCCCCATACAATTCCATTTATGTTTTCTATACATGATTGTGGTTCTAAGTGATACTGCGGAGTTATTTTGTTGATTTTTGACATTACATTCCTTGTAAAATCTTCTGGTACTTCTACTACACTCATTTTTTTAAACTCTTCTTGAATTTGTTCATAGGCATAGAAGGTTTCTACACATGAATCACATTTTTGTAAGTGTTGATTTAATTGATACGCTTGATCTTTTGATAGAACTCCATCTAGGTAATTCATCATAAGTTCATCTGCGTGCTCACACTTCATATATCTCACCTTCTTTCATCGTCAACCATTCTTCTTTGATCATTTTTCTTGCACGAAAAATTCTATTTTTTACTTTTGATAAAGGTTCGTCAATAACATCTGCTATTTCTTTATAGGATAAGCCTTGTTGATGATATAAAATAATCGGTATCCTATACATATCTGGCATTTGATCTAAAATAGATTGTACTGCATTTCTGCGTTCTTGACGCAAATAAGATTCTTCTGGAGTACCTTCTGCAACAGGTTCATATATCATATTATCTAAAGAAATGGTAGCTTGTTTTTGTTTTCTTCGATGATCAATTACTAAATTAGTGGTAATACGAATAATCCATGTAGAAAATTTATACTGTGGTGAGTATTTATCTAAATTCCGATACACTTTAATAAACACTTCTTGTGCTAAATCATTTGCTTCTTCCGTATCATTTGTCATCCGTAAAATAATAGAGTATACTAAATTTTTATATCTATTCACTAATTCTTCGAATGCATTTTTATCTCCACTTAGACATTGTTGTATGATATCATAATCTTCCATACGTTTCACCATCTTGTTTTTTATCTTTATCTATTTATCTTCGTTACTTCTATATACGTATTTAGACTTTCTATGTCTGTTTTATTTTTCAAAAGTCAAAGTGGTTTTCATTAAATCTTTTCCTAATTTTATATTTGAAAAATATTGTTTCGCATTCCCTATATAATAATTGGGTTCTGTTAATGAAGGGCTATAATGAGTGAGCCATAATTCTTTTACTAAACCTTCTGCAGCTAATTGTGCAGCTTCTGAAAAAAGCATATGTTTATATTCGATTGCTTTTTCTTTTTTATTTTCTTCTCCATACATTCCTTCACATATAAATAAATCAGATTCTTTAATAAAGTGTACCAAATCTTTAATTGGCCGAGTATCTGTGCAATAACTAACNGTTAAACCTTTTCGTGGAGGTCCAAGTACCATAGAAGGAAGAAACTCTCTATCTTTCCAGATTACTTTTTCTCCATTTTGNAAAATCTTCCAAAATGATCTTGGNATTTGATATTGCTCTGCTTTTTCCGGTTGAAATTTAGGTTGTCGATGAAATTCTATACGATAAGCCAAACAAGGCATGGTATGCTCTACAGGAAGGGTATGTATATGAAATTCTCCTATAGAAAAAGATTGGGATTCTCGATTGCTACATTCTACATAATGAATTTCATAAGGAAGTTCAGGTGCAATAACACGAAGTCCTTGTACGACACGACGTAATCCAGGTGGTCCTAGAATCGTTAAAGGTTCTTTTNTGCCTGCATTCCCTAAAGTTAATAAAATACCAGGTAATCCTGCTACATGATCTCCATGATAATGAGTTAGACAAATAATATCTATGGATTTAAATCCCCATCCTATCATTTTTAAAGGGATTTGTGTTCCTTCTCCACAATCAATTAAAGCCATCCTACCATTATATCGTAATAATAAAGCAGTTAGCCATCTTTCTGGTAAAGGCATCATCCCGCCTGTTCCTACTAAACAAACATCAAGCATATGCGCTCTCCTTTAGTTGTCTATTTTTACCTGTATTATATTACAATAAAAGACGTATGGCAAGGCGTTTATTTTTAAATAAGTCAAATACTCAAAGAAAAAAATAGACATCTATAGATGTCTATTTTTTTCTTTGTAAACAACAGGTGAAATAGAAAAAGTCTGAATCCATTTTTCATAACAAGACTGACAAAGATCAATAACGTGAATTTCACCATCTCTTTTTGATAAATATCCCCATTCTTTTTGAATATGAATAACTTCTTCAAAGTTGCCATGTTTGTCTTTTGGAATGAGTTTCCCACATCCATTACAATAAATATTTGCAACTTCTTGTTTTGGTACAGATATGATCTTATATTGTCTCATAATAGATGCCCTCACTTTATATCTTCCGTCATTGAAGATTCATATCTAAATAAAATCTACTCAATAGCCACATGCTTTTGAATATCTTCATTCGTATATCCATTCTCTAATAAAGGTTGTATAAAATCTTTTGGAATATCCGGAACATAGGATTTTAATAAAACAGCTTTTCCTGTTATATGATATTTTCCTATATCTCCTGGTATCATAAAAGATTGTCCTTTTTTAAACTTGGATTGAATCTCATTATGCTCTATTATACCTTCTCCATTTACACATGTATAGAGGTAAAATTTGAGGTTTTTTGTGTTTTCTTCTATTGTGCCATGTAATTGTATTTTTTCAATAGCAAAATAGGAATTAGCAATATAATAAGTATACGTAGCATCTGATTGCTCAATCATAAGTCCATCGATCTTAGGATTGGATTGTGGAGTAAAATCAATAACATCTAATGCCTTTTTAACATGTAATTCTCTAGGTTGACCATCTAATCCCACACGATTCCAATCATAAACACGATAGACGGTATCTGAATTTTGCTGTATTTCAGCAATAACAATATTTTCTTCAATTGCATGAACTAAACCGGCAGGAATATTAATAATATCTCCTGCTTGAACAGGAATACGAGTTAAATAAGATTCTACTTTTCCTTGTTGAATCGCTTTTTCAAACTTTTCTTTCGTCGTGCCTTCTTTTAAACCTGCGACTAACGTAGCTTTCTGCGGAGCCGAAAGTACATACCACATTTCACATTTTCCTAACTCACCTTGTTCATGNATTTTTGCATATTCATCTTGTGGATGCACTTGAACCGATAATTTATCTTGAGCATCTAATAATTTAATTAAAAGAGGNAATTTTTTTAAATGACCCAATTCTTGACCTAGTAAAGCCTTCGGATCTTTTTCAAATAGTTCTTGCAATGTCATCCCCTTTAAAGGTCCATGAACAATTTTACTCACTCCATTAGGATGACATGCAATATCCCAACTTTCCCCTGTATGTTTATAAGGAACAGATCGTTGATATAAGTTTTGTAATTGATTTCCACCCCAAACCCGTTCTTTATAAACAGAATCAAAAAATAAAGGATATAACATCTAGATCNCTCCTTATTGTATGTTGTTAAGAAGCTCTATTGCTTTTTGTACAACATTATCTACTGTAAATCCAAAGTGTTCAAAAAGTTTAGCTGCTGGTGCAGAAGCTCCAAACGTATCGATACAAATGGTATCTCCATCAATTCCTGTATACTTATGCCATCCAAAAGAACTTGCTGCTTCTACTGCTAAACGAGCTCTTACATTTTTAGGAAGAACCTTGTTTTTATATTCTTCGGATTGAGCATCAAATAGCTCCATTGAAGGCATACTTACTACTCTAGCATCTATTCCTTTTTCTTTTAACACTTTTTGTGCTTCATAGACTAACTCTACTTCCGATCCAGTCGCTATTAAAATAAGATCAGGTGTCGTTTTTTCTGAATCTACTAAAATATACGCACCTTTTAAAGCATCTTTGCTAGTTTCGGAATAATAGGGTAAATTTTGTCGTGTTAAGACTAAAGCGGTAGGACCTGTTTGATGAGTAATCGCATGATACCATCCTGCTGCTGTTTCTTTACTATCTGCAGGTCTAAATACCGTAAAGTTAGGAATACTACGGATTGCTGCTAAATGTTCAATCGGTTCATGAGTAGGTCCATCTTCTCCTACTCCAATGCTATCATGGGTTAATACATAGACAACGGGTAAGCCCATCAAAGCAGAAAGACGCATACTACCTTTCATATAATCACTAAATACAAAGAAGGTAGATACATAAGAAATAAGACCTCCATGAAGAGCCAATCCATTTGCAATAGCTGCCATCGCATGTTCACGAACACCAAAATGAAGGTTCGCACCACTATAATCTTTTGCAGAAAAATGTCCTTTATCCTTCATAATGGTCTTCGTAGATGGAGATAAATCAGCAGATCCTCCGATTAAATTAGGAATNATCTTTGCTAAACGATTTAAAACTTCTCCTGAAGCGTTTCTCGTTGCTACGGATTTATGATCAAACTTCCAAAATTCTTCGTCTTGTAATAAATCAAATGGTAATTCTTTGCTATGCCATTGTTCCCATTCTTTTGCCAAATCAGGATACGTTACACGATAGGATTCCCAAATGGAATTCCATTTTTTTTCTTCCTTTTGTCCTTTTAATTGACATTGATACATATGTGCTCTTACTTCATCCGGTACATAGAATTCTTCTTCAAAGGACCATTGTAAAATATCTTTTGTAGCTGCTAAATTATCTATTCCTAATGGTTCACCGTGAGCAGATGCTTTTCCTTGTTTAGGAGATCCGTATCCTATTTGAGTTTTGATAATAATAATAGTAGGTTTAGAAGTTTCTTTTTTGGCTTCTTCGATGGCTTTTCCGATAGCATCAATATCATTTCCATCTTCTACTTTTAATACTTGCCAATGATATGCTTCAAAACGTTTTGCAACATCTTCTGTAAAAGCAACATCCGTAGAACCTTCAATACTAATTTGATTCGAATCATATAGTGCTATTAACTTTCCTAATTGTAATGTTCCCGCAAGAGATGCTGCTTCTGATGAAATTCCTTCCATTAAGCAACCATCCCCTACTAAAGTATACGTATAATGATCTACAATAGGATGATTGGGACGATTAAAACGAGCGGCTAAATATGCTTCTGCCATTGCCATTCCTACTGCATTAGCAAAACCTTGTCCTAATGGACCTGTAGTAGTTTCTACTCCCGTAGTATGTCCATATTCAGGATGTCCTGGTGTTTTACTGTCAAATTGTCTAAATTGTTTTAAATCTTCAATCGTTAATCCATATCCAAATAAATGAAGTAATGAATATAAAAGCATAGAACCATGACCAGCGGATAATATNAAACGATCTCGATCGAACCAATTAGGATTCTCGGAATTATGTTTCATATGTTTTGCCCATAGTTCATAAGCCATCGGTGCTGCTCCTAGGGGAAGCCCTGGATGCCCTGAATTCGCTTTCTGTACAGATTCTGCTGACAAAATTCGAATGGTATTAATCGTCAGTTGATCAATTTCTTTCATGAAATTTCCTCCTTATTTCTTCTTTCTTTTATTTCATAGACTTCAACTAATACTTTTCTGTGTTCATTGTATCATATTTATTCTGTTTTTAAAATAACAAACTCACCTACTCTGCTTCATTCATTATTTTATTTTGGGGTAATAAAAAAGCACCTACTATCGTTGTAACTGGTATTGCAAATAAAAGGCCGATACTTCCAGAAATAGCTCTTACCACTTCTGTAGCAATCATATCCATATTCATAATCTCTATCATTGAAAGTTTATAAGCTAAAAATAATAACATCACATGAATAGATCCTCCTGCATAAGCCAAAATAAGTGTATTCGACATGGTACCCATAACATCTTTTCCTATATTCATCCCAGATTGAATTAATTCCTTCGTCGTTAATCGTGTATTGGCCTTCGTCAATTCATACATGGAAGAAGCAATAGACATACTTACATCCATAACTGCACCTAAAGCTCCTAAGATAATTCCAGCAAATAAAATACCTGTTAAATCAAAATCCGTTCCTTGAGGAATATACATTAACATTTGGGATTCTGCATTATTTAAGCCCGATAAATGTGTTTTTTGTCCAATCCACCAAGCAATAAGTCCAGCCATTATTACTCCAATAATCGTTCCTATAATAGCAGTAGTTGTTTTTCGATTCCACCCGCTAACCAATACTAATGTAACAATTGTAATACCTGTAGAAATAAAAATCGATAAAAGAATAGGATTATAACCTTTTAATATCCCTGGAAGTAAAATTTTTAACACAGCTCCTATCGTTAATACTAAAGTAATAACTGCCTTGATTCCCTTTCCTTTTCCAATAACAACTAATAATATAATAAATAAACCAGCTAAGTAAAAAAGATAAGTGTCTCTTACGGGTTCTACCACATAAGCTTCTGTAATCTCTCCTGTTTCATTTTTTTCTAAAAATAATACCACCTTATCTCCTTCTTTTGCTATATATTGATAGAAAGAATCTGTATGAAAAGTATTTTCAGCAGTAAATAACATATTTTTATACGGTTTGTTGATTCCTTTAACACGAAGTTTTTGACTTCGTAAAACAAGGTCTTCTCCTGACGTAAGTACTTCTTCTACATTATCTTCTATCACTTTGATGACTTTTGCTCGAATATAAATATTTTCTTGTATTTCTTCTGCCAAAAATGTATGAGAATCCATCATAACGATACAAATAAACAGTATCCCTAGCATTATCTTTTTACGCATCGTACCTCTCCTTTTTTTCTATTCTATATATAAAACACGAAGGTATAAACTCCTTCGTGTCCTATCTTATCATTTTTCTTCTTTTTTTTTACTATTCCCTTGATAAAATTGATATAATTTTTTAGATACTTGTTGATGAATTTCTTCTGCTGGTTTTTGCATCAAAATTTCAATTCCTTCATCTACATGAGTAATCGCATAAATATGAAATAAGCCTTTTTTAATACTTTCCAGGACTTCTTTTTTTAATACTAGTTCTGGTACATTCTGTTTCGGAATGATCACTCCTTGGCTTTTTGTAAAACCTCTTTTTTTACAAAGATGAAAAAAACCTTCTACCTTTTGAGTGACTCCACCTATAGGCTGTATTTCTCCTCTTTGATTGAGTGAACCGGTAACAGCAATACCTTGATCAATCGGTATCTCTGCCAAACTAGATAAAATGGCATATAATTCTGCACTCGAAGCACTATCTCCATCTACACCATAATAGCTTTGTTCAAAAGCAATGTGGCAAGATAATGAAAGTGGAAATTGTTGAGCATACCTTTGGCCTAAATAACCAGATAAAACTTGAACTCCTTTTGTGTGAACCCTGCCACTCAAGTCTGATTCTTTTTCAATATTAATAATTCCCGATTTCCCCATATAGGTAGTAGCAGTAATTCGAGTAGGCTTAGCAAAAATATAATCTCCTACATCCATAATCGCTAACCCATTGACTTGACCTATACAAAATCCTGTCGTATCCATCATCAGTATTTGTTCTTCAAATTGTTCTTCGATCATCTCTTCGTATAAATTACTTCTTTTATTTTTTTCTTGGATAGCCTTTTGAACATGTTTATCTAAAACTTTTGTATGTTGTTCCATTTGTGCCCACGCATTCGATTCNTATAAGACCTCTACAATCTTACTAAATTGAGTGGTTAATTTGTTTCTATGATTTGCTATACGTGAGGCATATTCAACGACTCTTTTAATCGCATCCGTATGAAAAGGATTGAGGTTTTGTTCTTGGGAAAATTGATGAATAAAATGAATTAATTGAGCTACACTCTCATTGTTTTTCGGCATAATGGTATTAAACTCTGCACGAATTTTAAATAATTTTTTAAAATCCTCATCATATTCATATAGTAAATGATAGAAGTATGGACTTCCTATTAAAATTACTTTTACATTAAATGGAATGGGCTCTGGTTTTAATGCAGAGACCGTAATCCCCATCAATTGCTCTCTAACATTTTCAATGGAAATTTCTTGTGTTTTAAGAACACGTTTTATTAATTCCCATGTTTGAGGTTGAGATAAAACATCTTGTACCTGTAAGATTAAATATCCTCCATTGGCTTCATGAAAAAGTCCAGGTCTGATTTTTGTAAAATCTGTTCTTAAAGTTCCAAATTCATTACTGTATTCAATTTTACCTAAAAGATTATAAAAAGTTGGATTAAAATCAATAACAACAGGTGCTCCTTTTGTATCCGTATGGTCCACTAATACATTCACCGTATATCGAGCTAAAAAATCCTCTTGGCTTGTTTTCGCTACCCAGGGTAAAAGATCTGCAATATTTTCTTCGTCCTCTTCTTCTTCTCCTTGTATAAATTGATATAAATGATCCAATATATCTTCTTTTACCGCTTCTAAATATTGAAGAACTTTTTTGTTATCCTGATATTCTTCCTGAAAAGGAGTCATATAATATCCTACAATGTGTAGTCCTATTTTATAATCCAATTGTTCAATTTTTTTTCGTAGTTTTTTTTCTAATTCGTGAATTTCCTTAATAACTTGTTCTGCTTCTTCTTCTAAAATATCTGAGTTATGCATAATTTCTTCTTTTTTCTCTTCAGAAAGAGTATCGTATTGAGTTTCTGTAATTTTTTCTCCTTCGACTATTGGAATAAAATAAGCACCATCTTTTGATATTCTTATATGAAATCCTAATTTATTTGCTCGATCTTTAATATATTTAAAAATATCTTCACTTTGTTTTTGATATTCTTTTATGAGTTCACTTTTTTCTTTTTCATACTTTTCTTCTTGAAAAGCTTTTAATAACTGAATGGTTAATGTTTTAATGAATTCTTCCATATTGTTTTGAAATTTTCTTCCTTGTCCTGGTGGAAAAGTTAATGCCAATGGACAATTGTTGTTCTTAAANTTATAAACATAACACCATTCCCAAGGAGTGGATTCTTTCATCGCAATAAAAGAGGCGGCTATTTTCGCATAACTCGTTTTTCCTGTTCCTGTAGGACCAGACATATAAATATTATAGCCTGGGGCCTTAATTTGTAATCCAAAATCCATCGCTTTTACTGCTCGATCTTGCCCAATAATATCAATCTTATCTAATTTATTATCTTTATTTTCATAAAAAGATTCCTCATCCATCTTTATATCTTCATATGATAACGCTCTGTTCTTTCTCATCATATCCCTCCTTCCTCTTATATACTATATTCTATATAAAAAAAAGGGTTCCCTATTTACAAATCTCTCCACATAATATATCCATCTTCACGAGTATCTTGATAATATTCTTTCCGAATGCCCATAATACGAAATCCATATTTTTCATATAAAGAACGAGCCTTATTATTACTAACACGTACTTCTAGTGTTAAAGCTCGTAAACCTATTTTTTTCCCTTCTTGAATTAATGTTTCTATTAGTTTAGAACCAATCCCCTTTCCTTGTACTTTGGGTAATACGGCAATATTCGTAATATGTCCTTCATCTACAATCTTCCATAAACCTGCATAACCAGATACTATTTGATCATATATAGCAACAAAGTAAATAGCGAAATCATTGTCTTGAATTTCTTTCGTTAGGGATTGCTTTGACCAAGGGATCGTAAAACATTGTTTTTCTATTTCCCATACTTGTGAAATATGATTTTTTTTCATCGATGTAATAATAATTTCCTTCTCCATAACTGATCCTCCCGAATACTAGGATAAAAAACTAAATAAATTTACGCGTGATGTTTTTTAGCATATTCTCGTTCTGCTTGAGAAGGACGCAAATAAAAAGGAACAAACTCCATATAATTTTGTNTCTTTCCTTCTTTTACTAATTGCATACCCAAAGAAGCAATGGTAGCAGCCCTTTGACGGTTATTCGATGTATGAACCCATTGATATGAATTTGTAGGTAACGTTTTTTTAATTATTTCTTGATATACATCCACTCCATCCCCTAAAAAAAGAATAGGGTCTTCTTGTTGCTGTACTTCTTGAAGTAATTGTTCTATAGGAATAGCCCGATAGTCGGTTAGACGTTTTAACTGACCATTTTGTCTTTTATAAGAGGCTGTATATACCTGATTTCTTCGTGCATCCATAATAGGACAAATCAAAAAATGAGATGCATGATATACATTATTTGCCAAACCATCTAATGTAGGAATACCTATTAATGGTTTTTTTAATCCTTGAGCCATGCCTTTTGCTGTAGCCGCTCCAATACGCAATCCTGTAAAAGATCCAGGGCCACTAGCTACAGCAATAGCATCTATATCTGATGTTTGTATTCCACAAGCCTGAAACATATCATTCATCATAGGCATAAGAGTTTGTGAATGTGTTTTTTTGTAATTAATAGTAAACTCACTAAGCAGTTGATTTTCTTCTACAATAGCTACACTAGCTACCAATCCTGATGTATCAATTCCTAATACTTTCATATAATTCCTTCCTTTGAATAAATAAATTATTTTTTAACTTATACAATAGTCTCCTTATAATCAAAAAGCAATACTATTTTTTCACTATTATTTTTCGATAATCCAGTCCTTTTTCTAATTCTTTTTCAATGGTAATCCATATTGCATCTTGGGGNATTAAATCTTCTATTAGATTTGCCCATTCTATTAAGCAAACGCCATCTCCATAAAAGTATTCTTCATATCCAATCTCCTCTAATTCACTACTATCTCCTAGACGATACACATCAAAATGATAAAAAGGGAGACGTCCNCTATATTCGTTTACAATCGTAAAAGTAGGACTCGTAATTGCTTCTTCGATACCAAGTCCTTCGGCTAATCCTTTGCTAAAGACCGTTTTACCTACACCTAAATCACCCATTAAGCAATACATATCTCCGACTTTAGCATTTNCTCCAATCATTTGTCCTATTTTCTTGGTTTCTTCTGGAGTATAGGTTTCATAAATCATGTTTTTCGCTCTCTTTCTACATTGGTTTACATTTTCATACTTAATCCAATTCTTTTTTTGGGAACATCTACACTAATGACACGCACCTTTACAATATCTCCTACCGCTACTATATCTAAAGGATGTTTTACATATTGGTCCGATAATTCAGAGATATGAACCAATCCATCTTGATGTACTCCTATATCTACAAAGGCACCAAAATCAATAACGTTTCGAACGGTTCCTTCTAAAATCATACCCTCTTTTAAATCTTCTAATTCTAAAATATCTTGTCTTAAAATAGGCTGTGGCATCTCGGTTCGAGGATCTCGTCCTGGTTTGGCGAGTTCTTTTAAAATATCTTCCAATGTTTCTTTTCCTACTTCTAATTGNGTGGCCAACTCATCCATTGATTTTACTTGATCCTTTATTGATTGCAACTTATTATTTTTAACATCTTCTGCTGTATAGTCTAATTTTTTTAATAATTTTTTNACTACGCTATAGGATTCAGGATGTACTCCTGTATTATCTAAAATATTTTCTCCCTCTCGAATTCTTAAAAAGCCTGCACATTGTTCAAATGCTTTAGGACCTAATTGTGGAACTTTTAACAATTCATCGCGTTTTGTAAAAATCCCATTGTCTTCTCGATATTGAACAATATTTTTGGCAACTTTATTGGATACTCCCGCAACATAAGAAAGTAAAGAAAAGGAGGCTGTATTTACATCTACTCCTACTTGATTGACTGAGTTTTCTACTACTCCTTGCAAAGTATCTTCTAATCGTTTTTGATTCATATCATGTTGATATTGTCCTACCCCTATCGATTTTGGATCAATTTTTACTAATTCTGCTAAGGGATCTTGTAAACGTCTAGCAATAGATACAGCACTACGAAGTGAAACATCAAATTCTGGAAATTCTTCAGCGGCGAGTGAAGAGGCCGAATATACAGAAGCTCCTGCTTCATTGACAATAACATAATAAATTTGATTGGGTAATTCTTGTATGAACTCANCTATAAATTGTTCTGTTTCTCTAGATGCCGTTCCATTTCCTATAGCAATAAGATGAACGCCATATTTTTTAATCCATTGTGTAAGCACTTTTTTACTTTCCTCTATTTTTTGTTGAGGGGGAGTAGGATAGATTACCGTTGTATCTAACACTCGTCCTGTCTCATCCACAACCGCTATTTTACAACCTGTACGATATGCGGGATCAACCCCGAGGACCACCTTATTTAAAATAGGGGGTTGTAATAAAAGTTGTTGAAGATTGGCAGAAAATACTTTTAATGCCCCTTCTTCTGCTTTTTCTGTTAATTCATTACGAATTTCTCGCTCTATAGAAGGAGCAATTAAACGTTTATAGCTATCCATAATTGTAGATTGTAAAAGTTCCTTTATCTTTGTCTGTTCTGTTTGTATAATCTGATGTTCTAGATACATAATTACTTTTTCTAAAGGTACTTCTATTTTAACTGTTAATACTTTTTCTTTTTCTCCTCGATTCATCGCTAATATACGATGACCTGGAATTTTTTTAATCGCTTCTTCATAGTCATAATACATTTCATAAACAGAAGATATCGTATCATCCTTGACTNTTGTAGCAATCGTTCCTTCTTGAAATGTTAATTTTCGTATATACTGACGATATAATGGTTCGTCTGAGATTTGCTCAGCAAGAATGTCTTGAGCTCCTTGTAATGCTTCTTCGCTATTCATTACTTCTTTTTCGGAATTTACATATTCTTGTGCTAATGCTACTATATCTTCCACCTTTTTTTGCGTCCAAAGTATTTGTGCTAAAGGTTCTAAACCTTTTTCCTTTGCAATCGTAGCCCGTGTTCTTCGTTTAGGACGAAAAGGACGATAAATATCCTCTAACTCTACTAATGTAGTAGCTTGTACTAATTGTTTTTGAATTTCTTCTGTAAGCTTTCCTTGTTCTTTAATACTTTCTGTAATTTGTTCTTTTTTTTCTTGTAAAGTTCTTAAATATTGAAGACGTTGATAAAATTCTCGTAAAATAGTATCATCTAATGATCCTGTTTTTTCTTTTCGATATCTTGCAATAAAAGGAATGGTATTTCCTTCATCCATCAATTGAATTGTATTTTCTACTTGAAAAGTTTTTAATTGAAATTCATTTTGAAGTTCTTTTGCTATATTCATATTCATTCCTCTTTCTTTTAACAATGCACTCTTTTTATTATAAAGGATTTGACTAACTGTCACAAGGAATTTTTAAAGAGCTTACCTAAAATCATAACTTTTTATTCCTTATGATTTATATATAAATGTAAAAAGAGATAACCGAAGTTATCTCCNCTACATTATCTTTTTAATTTTATATTTCCTAATTGAAATTTATCATGAATAGCATTGATAGCATTTTCTGCTTTATCTTCATCAATGAGTACAGATATTTTTATTTCGGATGTAGAAATCATTTGTATATTAATATGTGCATCATATAATGCTTCAAACATNTTAGCAGCTACTCCTGGATTACTAACCATCCCTGCTCCTACTACAGAAACTTTTGCTACATTTTCATCATGGACAATATCTTTAACGGTTAATCGTTCTCTGTTTTCCTCTAATAAATCTAATGTTTCTTCCAACATATCTTTAGCAACTGTAAAAGTAATATCTTTTGTACCATCTCTACCAACCGATTGTAAAATAATATCGATATTTATTTTATGTTTCGCTAACAATCCAAATAAATTAAAAGCTTTTCCTGGTTCATCATGAACCCCGATAACTGAAATTCGAGCTACATCTTTATCCGCTGCTACTCCACTGATTAACATTTTTTCCATGTTACAAACCTCCCTTACTACAGTACCTTCTTCATAATTTAAACTCGATCGTACGACTAATTCTACATGGTATTTTTTTGCTAGTTCTACAGAACGATTATGCAATACCCTAGCCCCTAAAGATGCTAATTCTAACATTTCATCATAAGTAATCTCTGATAATTTTTTTGCATCTTTTACTATTCTTGGATCGGCCGTATAAATACCNTCTACATCTGTATAAATTTCACAACGATCTGCTTTTAATACAGCAGCCAAAGCAACTGCTGTCGTATCAGAACCACCACGTCCTAACGTTGTAATATCATCAAAACGATTGATTCCTTGAAATCCAGTAATAATAACAATGTTTTTTCTTTCTAATTCCGCTTGCACTCGATCTGTTTGTATATTCTTTAGACGCGCTTTACTATAAGTAGAAGTAGTATTCATCCCCACTTGATAAGCATTTAAAGAAATAGATGGATAACCTAGTTTTTCTAATGCTATCGCCATTAATGCTACAGATTGTTGTTCTCCTGTAGAAAGTAACATATCCATTTCTCTACGAGAAGGTTTACTATTGATTTCTTGTGCTTTAGCAATTAGTTCATCTGTTGTATCTCCTTGTGCGGATAAGACTACCACCACATCATTACCTTCATCATAACTTTTTCCAATTCTTTTTGCTACATTTAAAACTTTTTCTGCATTTGCTACGGAGCTTCCCCCGAATTTTTTTACTATTAACACTTTGGTCCCTCCTTTTAATTCATGAGTATTTCTGCGCCCTGCTGTGATGGGTTTATTATGGTCAAATTCCAACGATTGGATAATTGTTGCAAGAAAGGTTTCATTTTTTGTTCAAAGACTGTATCTTCTTCTATAGCTGCAATTAATGTGGGACCTGCTCCACTTAAAAATACTCCCTTTGCTCCTATAGATAATGCTTTTTTAAAAATATCTTCCATTTCTGGCACTAACGGTATCCTATAGGGTTGGTGAAATCGATCTTTCATAGCAACGCGTAAATGCTCCGTATTTCCAGTCATCATCGATGCTATTAATAAAGCGGTTCGGGATGCATTATAAATACCATCTTGCAAAGAAATTTGTTTTGGTATCACTTGCCTTGCCTCTTGGGTAGCTAAAGGAAAATCTGGCACCATTAATGCAAAAGATAATTGTTTTGGCAAAGGTATTTTAACATAATGAAGCTCTTCCTTTTCCAAAACNGCAGTAACCATACCTCCTAAAAAAGCAGGAACAATATTATCTGGATGACCTTCTATCATAGCACCCATTTTAGCTAATTGCTCTTTCGAATAATTCGTATTCAACAAATAATTTGCAATTAAAAGTCCAGCTGCAATGCAAGCTGCACTACTACCTAATCCTCTAGTACAAGGTATATGATCTTCTTGTATAAGACGAAGTCCTGGAACCTTTTTCCCTAACAATTGATAAAAGTGTTGAATCGTTTTATATATTAAATTTGTTTCATCGGTAGGGATTTGCATATCTTGTGGATTTTTTATAATAATCTCTAATCCTTGAGGAATAGTTTCTACGGTAATATAATTATATAAATCTAAAGCCATCCCAATACAGTCAAACCCAGGTCCCATATTGGCTGTTGTTGCAGGTACTTTCACGGTAAACATTATTTTACACCTGATTTCTATTTTGTTATTCTACACGAATCTTATTACGAATTTCTAAACCACTAGAACCGTCCATCAACTGATCTAGTTTTTCTTGTATCTCACCTTCTGTCGATTCATGGGTAATAAAACCAAATTCATCTTTATAATCTTCTAATTGTATACTATGAATATTACCAAATAAACTTTCTACTTGTTTTATGGCTGTAGAAAAATCCGTATAACCTAAACGGATAAAGTATTGAGTAGGAGCATAATAACTATCTAATAATTCCATTTTTTTTGTACTCCAAAAGGACATAATATTTCTTTCTAAATGTTTTACTGCATCAACAATATCCGCTACTACAGCACTCGCTGTTGGTAATTTTCCTGCGCCTTTTCCATAAAACATTACATCCCCTATTACATTTCCTTTCACTAAAATAGCATTAAAAACACCATGAACAGTAGATAACGGGTGATCCATTCGAAGTAAAAGAGGAGATACACGTGCCCAAACTTCATTATCTTGTTTTTTACTCATTGCTACTAACTTAATTTCTCGATCCATTTTAGCTGCATAGGCCATATCTGCCTGTGAAATAGCAGTAATTCCTTCTGTATAAATATCTTCATAATCTACTTGCATACCAAAAGCTAAAGAAGACAAAATAGCAATTTTACGACAAGCATCATGTCCTTCTATATCTGCTTCAGGATTACGTTCTGCATATCCCTTTTCTTGGGCTTCTTTTAATACCGTTTCAAAAGGCAAACCTTCTTCTTTCATTTTTGTTAAAATAAAATTTGTTGTCCCATTTAAAATTCCTGTAATTTCATAAATTTCATCGGCAGTAAGTGATTGGTTTAATGGACGAATAATAGGAATACCACCGCCTACACTGGCCTCAAATAAGAAGTTTATATCTTTTTCTTTTGCAATTTTTAATAGTTCAGCTCCATGTTTTGCTACTAATTCTTTATTAGAGGTAACTACACTTTTACCATCTAATAACGCTCTTTTTACAAAAGTATACGCTGGTTCTACACCACCCATCACTTCAACGACAACTTGAATTTCTGGATCCGCTAAAATAGGTTCTATATCATGAACTAAAATAGAGGAGACTGGATCTCCTGGAAATTCTCTACGATCCAATACATATTTTACTTTAATTTCTTTTCCTGCTCTTTTATTAATACTGTCTCCATTTGTTTTAAAAACTTCTAAAACTCCTGAACCAACAGTACCATATCCTAATACAGCAATTTGAACCATGTGATTCACTCCCTTGCAATAATTTTAATTTGACGTACTCCTTTAGAACTTTCTACGCTTTCCATTAAATTTTGAATATCTTCTGACATGGGGAAGGTTTCTATACTAATCGTAACATTTGCAATTCCATTAATAGGTATATTTTGATTAATCGTTAAAATATTTGCTCCTGTTTTCGCAATAACATTCAAAACATGAGACAATAACCCTGGTTCATCATCTAATTGTAATGCTAATGTAATTGTTTTTCCACGAGTATTTTCATAAAATGGAAAAATAGCATCTTTATATTTATAAAAAGAACTTCGACTAATTCCTACCTGTTCTACAGCTTCTTGTACGGTTAACACTTGTCCTGTATCTAAAAGTTTTTTAGCTTCAACTACTTTTAAAAATACATCTGGTAATACCTCTTTATCAATAATATAATACTTTGTTTTCTTTTCCATACCCTTCTCCTTGTTTTTGTACAATGGACATATGTGTTTGATAGACAGAATAATATCATATACTATGCAAAACTTCAAGGAAAATATGATATTTTTTTATATTCTATGATTTTTATATTTTAAACAATAATTTTTCAATATTTTTATTCAATTTTTAAAACCCCTTCCTTTTTGGAAGGGGNCTATCTTAAATTTATATATTTTTCATTATCCCTTTATTTATTTTTTCTCGTAATTTCAATAAATATTGTGTCTCTTTCGGATATTGTTTAAATGTAATTTCTTCAGATAATCCTTCTTCAATTAGTTGTATAACAAACTCTTTGCCTTTTAATGTTTCTAAATATTGCATAGCACGTAAATCCTGCAATGCTTCATGAAAAACTAGAAGACGTATGGATGGAATAGGACCCTCTTTACCAGGATATACCAAAAANGGGTCTCCGGAAGGAAAAGCTCTATCACAATCCGTTACTTGAAAAGGATTAATTGAAAAAGCTGAAAATTGTGCATTCCAAAAATTATATCCCCAATGTAAAAAACCAACAATATTATATTTATATAATTGCACTCCTATAATTCTATTTCTGGCAGATGGCATAGCAAAAAAACGATTGCTTACCTCCTTATACTGACTACAGCAATAATAGGTCCATAAGTGAGGTACTTTATTTTCTAAAAATGGCTCTATATGATTATTGGCTGGTATCGGTCTTTTCACTATTTTATTTTTATAAAAGTCATAATTTGATAATGCATCAATAATAGGATAACCCTCTAAAACTTCTTCTACATTCGCTACCGCCGCTTTATAATTTTCTAAATGTTCTTGTCTAGGTTCATCGGATATATGAAAATAACAATAGTCTTGTAATTTATATTTCTCTATAACAGGCAATAGGTGCATGAAAAACTGTTGTAAAAAACCTTGATATTCCTCTTCCTGTGGCATCTGTTTCCCAACCAAATAATTGTTTATATGTACCTTGTTCATACCCCATAATTTTAGGAGCATGTTTTGCTCCCCATTGAGTAAATAAATGAGCAATCTCAAAATATTCAACGCCACATCTTTGACACATCTGAATCCATCTTTCTAACAGTGAAAAATCAAACGTATATTTATCTTTATCCTTTATGACCTTCACTAATTGTACCGTCGTTCTTTCTCCTCCTATGGCAGTATCTAAAGGTGGAGTAAAGACAGGTGTAAGAATCATATTTATACCATACTCCGTAGCCATTTTTATAAATTTTTNCATCAAATTCCAGTGTTCTTCACTAAATACCTTTACTTTATAATAATCAGCAATACAATCAGAATGAAACCACTCTGTATGAATAAGTTTTTGTTTGGGTAACTTTGCATTAAGAATTGTAACTTCAAAAACAATACTATTTAAAATTTCTTCTTCAGTTTTAAATAGTATCTTTATAGGATATGTACCTGGTAAAACTTCTTCTGATGGCTTTACACGAATCCAAAGAGATCGCCAATATTCTTCTACTAGATATAAAGTTTGGTCTTGTAATTCATATAAGGGATCGGGAAAAAGTCCTGGCTCTTTTCGTAAATAGTTTTCATCTGCATCTGGATGACAGGGAAATTCCGATGGAACCAAACCAACTGTATTTACTTGAATAAAATCTGTCAATTCAGATTCTATCTCCACTTTACATGGTACTCTGCGATGCCCATTGGAATGTAGCTTATATGCTACTTGAAAAGAATAAATTTCATTTTTAAACATANTACCTGATTTTAGTACTTCACTAGCCGATAAATTCTTCTCTAAAAACACTTTTTCTAATGAACTTAATGTAATTATTTCTAAAAACATTTAAACCCCTCCCCTTTTTATTTTTAGATCTTAGCTTTTATAGATTATCTTAACTTTCCCATAAGTCCTTTTCCCTATCCTAAGTTATCGTTCTATTTTTTTAATTTAATATATTTTTCTTATATNTTATTATGATTATACATTTTATATCCCTATTTATNGTAATATATACTATATACTACTATATACCATTACAACGTCTATTATTTATATAATTATACATTAACTCCGCGTATATAAAACTAAAAAAGCGTAAAAAATCTACGCTTTTTTAGTTTTATATTATTTATTGTACCTATTTCTATAAATCCTACTATTTGATTAATTTTCACCCTTTACTGCTTCTTCTTTTAATACTGCTTTAATTCCTGTCTGTTCTTCTTCACTAAGAATTAAATCAATATCTAACAAGATAACCATACGATCCTCAAGTTTAGCTACTCCATCAATATATTGGCGATTAATACCTGTAATCAGTTTTGGTGGTGCTTCAATTTGTTCTTCTTCCATTTGTATAATCTCTGTTACAGAATCTACAATAAATCCTACCATCATATCATTTGAATTTACGATAATGATTTTTGTATTATCATCTACAGGTTTTGAAGCTAAGTTAAATCGTTTTCGTAAATTGTAGATAGGGTGTATATCCCCTCGTAGATTGATAATTCCTTCAATATAATTTGGCGTATTGGGTATTTTTACAATCGGTTGATATTTCTCAATTCCATGAACCTTCATTATGTCTAAACCATATTCTTCTTGATCTAAATTAAAAATTACTTGTTGTCTTACCATTACTATACCCCCTCCTCTATATTCTTTTTTCTTTAATTTTGATGTTTCCATCGTAAATATGCATTAATAAATTCATCTAATTTTCCATCCATTACCGCATTAATATTTCCTGTCTCATAATCAGTACGATGATCCTTAACTAAATTATAAGGATGAAATACATAAGAGCGAATTTGATTTCCCCAACCAATTTCCTTGACTTCTCCTCGTATATCTTCTAATTTTTCTATTTGTTGCTGTTGTTTTACTTCAAATAATTTAGCTCGTAGCATCTTAAAAGCACGATCTTTGTTTTTATGCTGTGAACGTTCATTTTGACATTGTACAACAATATTGGTGGGAATATGAGTAATTCGTACCGCTGAATCGGTAGTATTTACATGCTGTCCTCCTGCTCCACTTGAACGATAGGTATCAATACGTATTTCATCTGGTGGAATATCTAACTCTACATCGTCATCAATCTCTGGTAATACATCACAAGATACAAAAGAAGTATGTCGCCTTCCTGAAGCATCAAAAGGAGAAATACGTACTAATCGGTGTACACCTTTTTCAGCTTTCAAATAACCAAAAGCATTTTCTCCATTAATCTGAATAGTAACTGATTTCACTCCAGCCTCTTCACCAGGTAAATAATCTAATGTTTCTATACTATAACCTCTCTGTTCTGCCCATCTCATATACATTCTCAGTAACATACTTGCCCAATCACAAGCTTCCGTTCCTCCTGCTCCTGCATGCAAGGTTAAAATAGCATTATTACGATCATATTCACCAGATAGTAACGTTCCTATTCGAAAATCTTCATATTGTTGAATAAAAGATTTAAATCCTTCACGTACATCCGATAGCATATCTACTTCTTGTTCTTCTAATACAATTTCAATTAATGCCTGTAGATCTTCATACTGTTGAACAAGAGATTCATAAGCTTCTACTTGATCTTTCAAATGTTTGATTTCTTGTAATACCTTTTGAGATTGTTCTGGGTCTTCCCAAAAATCTGGATCCATTGTTTTCATTTCTAATTGTTTGATTTGTTCTTGAATACTTCTAATGTCAAAGTGAATCCCCTATTTCTCTGATTTTTTCATAATATGGGGTTAAGTCTTGTTGATATTGTTCTAATTCTAGCACTCTCTATCACTCCTTTATGCATTACGTCCACAACAATGTTTATATTTTCTTCCACTACCACATGGACAAGGATCATTACGCCCTATTTTTTCTCTTTTTCTACGATATGGTGTTTTTTTACTATCCTCTTCGCCCCTATTGGTAGAAGTTACTTCTGCTACTCTTTCTCTTTCTGGTTGATGAGCAACTTGTACATGATACAGATGTCTTACTGTATCTTCTTGAATACTATTACTCATTTCTTCAAACATATCATATCCAATAAATTGATATTCTACTAAAGGATCTCTTTGTCCATAAGCACGTAATCCGATTCCTTGTCTCATTTGATCCATATTATCAATATGATCCATCCACTTTTGATCAATTACACGGAGAAGAATAACCCGTTCAATTTCTCTCATTTCATCGGTACCAATTTCTTTTTCTTTTTCTTCATATAGTTTTAAAGCTTGATCTAAAATGCGCTGTTCTAATATTTCTTTTGTAATACTTTCTCGTTCTTCTGCTTGGATACCAAAATTATGAATAGGAATAATTTTAGTAATATACTCTACTAAACCATCTATATCCCAATCATCAATATATTCATGCTCTCCTGTATAACGATCTATAGAATAGTGAACAATCATTTCGATCATTTTAATAATATGTTCTTTTAAATTTTCTCCTTCTAAAACTCTTCTTCGTTCTCCATAAATAACTTCTCGTTGTTCATTCATTACTTTGTCATATTCTAAAAGATGTTTTCGAATGGAGAAGTTATTACCTTCTACCTTTTTCTGAGCATTTTCAATAGCTTTGGTTAACATTTTATGTTCAATCGGTTCATCATCAGGCAGACTTTTTACTATATTAAGCATACGATCCGATCCAAATAAACGCATTAAATCATCTTCAAAAGAAATATAAAATCTAGATTCTCCTGGATCCCCTTGTCGCCCTGAACGTCCTCGCAACTGATTATCAATTCGTCTAGACTCATGACGTTCTGTACCAATGATTTTAAGTCCACCTAACTCTGTAACACCTTCCCCTAATTTAATGTCTGTCCCACGTCCTGCCATATTCGTTGCAATGGTAACGGCTCCTTTTTCTCCTGCTTTCGCTACAATTTCTGCTTCTTTTTCATGAAACTTTGCATTTAAAACTTGATTCATAATTCCTTCTTTACGAAGCATTTTACTTAATTCTTCTGAAGTATCAATAGCTATGGTACCTACTAATACAGGTTGACCTTTTTTGTGAGATTCTACAATATCTCGTACCACCGCTTGAAATTTAGCTTTTTTATTTTTATATACGACATCGGAATGATCTTTACGTATTACAGGTTTATTTGTAGGAATGACAATAACATCCATTCCATAAATTTCTCTAAATTCATCTTCTTCTGTTAAAGCTGTACCAGTCATTCCTGATTTCTTTTTATATTTGTTAAAATAATTTTGGAAAGTAATCGTGGCTAATGTTTTACTTTCTCTTTGAACTTCGACCCCTTCTTTTGCTTCAATCGCTTGATGAAGTCCTTCTGAATATCGTCTTCCTGGCATGAGTCGACCTGTAAATTCATCTACAATAACAATTTGACCATCTTGTATCACATAATCTTGATCTCTATGCATTAAATAATGAGCTTTTAAGGCAATATTCATATGATGTTGATATTCCATATTTTCTGGATCTGCCCAGTTACTTAAACCAAAAAATTGTTCTGCTTTCTGGATACCCTCTTCGGTTAAGCTAGCTGTTTTTCCTTTTTCATCAACAACAAAATCTCCTTCTTCTTCTATTTCTTCACCCATTAAAGCACTCATTTTGTTAATTTCGTTTAACACTCTTCCTTTTTTTAATCGTCTTGCTAAAATATCCGCCGATTTATAAAGTTGTGTTGATTTTCCGCTACTTCCTGAGATAATTAAAGGAGTTCTCGCTTCATCAATTAATACAGAGTCTACCTCGTCAATAATAGCGTAATGAAGTTCTCGTTGAACCATTTCTTCTTTATAAATTACCATATTATCTCTCAAATAATCAAAACCATATTCATTATTCGTTCCAAATGTAATATCACATTGATAAGCTTTTCGTCGTTCTTCATTATCCATCCCATTAACAATAACACCTACGGTTAAACCTAAAAATTCATAGATTTGCCCCATCCATTCCGCATCCCGTTTTGCTAAGTAATCATTTACTGTAACAATATGAACCCCTTTTCCTTCTAAAGCATTTAAATAGGCTGGAAGAGTCGCTACTAAGGTTTTTCCTTCTCCTGTTTTCATCTCTGAAATACGTCCTTGGTGTAATATTATACCACCTATTAACTGTACTCGATAATGACGCATTCCTAAAACACGAGTTCCTGCTTCTCGAACAACAGCAAACGCTTCTGGAAGAAGATCATCTAGAGTTTCTCCTTGTTGTAAACGTTTTCTAAATGCATCCGTCTTTGCTTTTAGTTCTGTGTCAGATAAAGCTTCCATCGTAGGGGCTAATGCTTCTATTTCATCTACGATAGGTTCTATCCTTTTGATTTCTCTTTCACTATGACTCCCAAATATCTTTTCTAAAAAACCTAACATATCGTTCACCTTCTGCTTTTCTTATTTATAATAATCCTAATTTTCTTATTTCTACAAATACATATTATATATAATGATATCCATTTTTTGTATCTCCATGAGAATATATAATTTTTATAAGTACCTATATCACTCTCTTACTCCAATTGTCATAAGGTTCATGACAGAAAATCGCAAATCGATCCAGTATAGGTAATTGCTACAAAGTATTTGAATTTATGAAATGAAGATATCTATAGTTATTATTTAAATTATTAATATAGTTATTATTTAAATTATCAATAAAAAATATATAGTACTTGTAAAAATAATATTTACTATATATGACATTACCTACTATTATACTTGTCTATTCCTTTATTGTATAGTGATATTATTTGTTATTTTTCATTTTACCATTTTATGAGTAACTATTCAAGAATTCATATCCTTGTTTAGATCAATTTATAAAAACAGAAACACTAATTTTAAACTACGTTTTTTAGAAATAATGATCGTAAAAACAAATAAAAAAGATATAAAAAAAGGGACGATACTATTAATCATAGTATCATCCCTTTTAAGCTACTGCTATTTTCATTAAAATTCAGGTTCTATTAGACCATATGTGCCATTTTTTCTTTTATATACTACATTGATATCATCCGTCTCTGCATTTCTAAAAACAAAAAAGTTATGACCTAATAAATCCATTTCTAAACAAGCATCTTCTGCATGCATAGGTTTCATATCAAAACGTTTGATTCTTTGGATTTTAATATCTGATTCTTTTACTGGATCTTCATCCTCAAACATTTTCCCTGTTACAAAAGCATCTTGAAATGTATTTCCATTTCGATATTTGCTTCTTAATTTATTTTTATGTTTTAATATTTGACGTTCTAATACATCTACCACGGTATCAATAGCGGCATACATATCCGTATCTTCTACTTCAGCTCGAAGAATACTTCCTTTAATAGGAATAGTCACCTCTATAATATGTCTTAATTTCTCTACACTCATCGTTACTTGTGCTTCTAAATCTTCAGATAAAAATTTATCTAATTTGGATAATTTTTCTCTTACTCGATTTTCTAACGCTTTTGTGATGTCAATGTTTTTACCGCTAATAATGTAACGCATGTTGATCCACTCCTTTCGAATATTTAAAAAAGGATGATCCTTATAAATGGATTCCTATATACTTATATTCGATAAAAAAAACAAAAATCCTTTTTTTTTACTTGATTATTTAAAATTATTTTATTTATACTTTATAAAACTTTACTGAAAAATAACTTTGTTCGTTCTTCTTTTGGGTTTATAAAAATATCTTTTGGATCTCCTTGTTCTATCACTTTCCCATCATCCATAAAAAATAAACGATCTCCTACTTCTCTTGCAAACCCCATCTCGTGAGTGACAACCATCATCGTCATTCCTTCTTGAGCTAATTCCTTCATTACTTCCAATACTTCTTTTACCATCTCAGGATCTAGTGCAGAAGTAGGTTCATCAAATAACATAATTTCTGGTTCCATTGCAAGTGCTCTTGCAATAGCGATCCGTTGTTTTTGTCCTCCTGATAACTTATTAGGGTATTCTAGTGCTTTATCTCTTAATCCTACTTTATCTAATAATTGATATGCTTTTTCTTCCGCTTCTTCTTTTGATAATTGTTTTACTTTTATAGGTGCTAATGTAATATTTTGAAGAACGTTCATATGCGGAAATAAATTGAAATGTTGAAAAACCATACCTACTTTTTGTCTAATTTTATTAATATTTGTTTTTGGATCTGTAATATTGACTCCTTCTACCCATATTTGTCCTTGAGTAGGTTCTTCCATTCGATTGATACAACGTAAAAATGTAGACTTTCCTGAACCACTAGGTCCTATAATCACCACTACTTCCCCTTGATGAATTTCTTCATCAATCCCTTTTAAAACATGTAACGAACCAAATTTTTTATGTAAATTTTGAATTTTAATCACTAAGCTTCATCTTCCTTTCTACAATTCCCATAAAATACGTAAAGACTGAAGTTAATAGTAAATAAATAAGTGCTACAGCAATTAATGGTTCAAAAGCCCGAAACGTCTGAGCTCGAATATTATCTGCTCCACGCATTAAATCAGATGCTCCTATCCATCCTACAATGGATGTTTCTTTCAATAAAATAATAAATTCACTAACTAAAGCAGGTAATATTTTTTTCACTGCCTGTGGAATAATAATATAATACATGGTCATACCATAAGGCATACCTAAAGATCGAGCAGCTTCCGTTTGTCCTTTATCCAATCCTTCAATTCCTGCACGAATAATTTCTGCAATATAAGCTCCACTATTGATTCCAAAAGCAATACCAGCAATAATAATTTTTGGTGCTGCTACGGATCCAAAGACAACATAGTACATAAGCAATAACTGTACAAGTGCAGGTGTCCCACGAATAATGGTTACATATATTTTTGCAATAAAAGCTAAAGGATTAAAAGTTGATAATTTTTTTAATCTTGGATTCGTAATAAAAGAAAAAGGTTGGAATTGAGAAATTCGAAAGAGAGAAACGATCACTCCAATAAATAAGCCTATAACTGCAGATAAAGCAGTTACACCTAACGAAAACCTTAATCCTTTTACTAAATACATATATCTTTGTTTACCTAAGAAAATCTCGCTTATTGTCATTCTTTCACCCCATCTATCCATATCAAATTACCTAAAGAATATATTATCTTTAGATTCTTTATTTATTATACCAAGCATTCAAACAAAAGTAAAAGGCTAGCCAACTTTCTTGCTAACCTTTTATAAGATGTATGATTTCAATTAGTTTTCAAAATACTTTTGTAATAATGCATCATAAGTTCCATCTTCTTTAGCCTTTTTTAATGCCGCATTAATTTGATCTAATAATTCTTTATCATCTTTTTGTACTGCTGCTGCATACTCTTCTTGCGTTAACTCTTCTTCTAGCATCTTAATATCCTCATTTTGTTCTAAAAATCGTTTACAAGGTTCAAGATCCAATACAATAGCGTCAATTTTTTTATTTTGTAATTCTAATATTGCAGCATAAGGAGCAGGGAATTGAACCACTTCGGCTCCTTCAATGTTTTGAGCAAGACTATCTCCTGTAGTCCCTAATTGGACTCCGATTTTCTTATTAACTAAATCATTAGACCCTTTAATTTCATCGTTATCTTTAGTTACTAAAATCATTTGACTTGCTGTAAAATAGGGGTCAGAAAAATCTGCATTTTTTGCTTTATCTGGATCTACAGTTAAACCAGCTAAAATAAAATCAATCTTTCCTGCCTGTAAAGCTGGAATTAAACCATCAAAAGCCATATCTTCGACTTGAAGCTTTACTCCCATTTCTTCAGCAATATATTTTCCTAAATCAATATCAAATCCTACCACTTCTTCCCCTTCTCTAAATTCAAAAGGTGGAAAATCTGCATTCGTTCCTAATATTAATGTTTTTTGATTTTCTCCTGTAGAAACTTCTTTATCTACGGCTGTTTCTTTTCCTTGTGAACCTCCACAAGCCGCTAATACACTAATACATAAAATCATCAGTACCATCATATTTATTATCTTTTTCATACTACTCTCTCCCTTTTCATTTTCTCTTTATTATGAATTCTTTTTTCATTATTGAATAATTATACATTACAAAGAATATTTAGTCAAGTACTTTTTTATACTCTATCTCTCGCAATTTAATAACTATTCCCTTTTAAAAAACATAAAAATAACTCTAAGTCTAGTAATAAAGTAGGATCCAAAAGGATCCCACTCTAAAATTATTGACAAAGAGTTTTCATTTGATTATTACTTATTCTGCTTGTAATAGTTCTTCTATCTTTTCTAATACTTTCATTACTTGTCCTTTGGAAGCTAAAAATTCAGATGTCCCTTCTCGAAATACAGCATAGAAATCACGATTATAAGGTACATAATCTACCATCACTTCTTTAGGTTCTGTATTTAATTGGTACGTAATTTTTATTTCTGGATTATATTTTAATGTTTCTTTGTTTTCTGCTTCTGCTATAATTCCAATTAACGATTGATAAAAATCTTTAAAGGATTTTTCTTCAATTTCTTTGTTATTTACAAAATAAGTGGTAATTACTTTATCTTCTTCTTCCTCTTTTTCAGCTTTGTCTACTTTTCTTTTTAGTTCAATGAAATAACTTTTATCCTGAGTTTCTATTTGAATTTGATCCACAAGGTCAATATTAACAATATAAGCAAATTTATCGACAATAGTAAAAGGTTCTATTGTAAATAAAGAATCCATCGTACTTTTTTTCATTCCATATATATTGGGACGATCTGCTACTTTAAAATAAATGTAATTATCATTATACTCTTTTCCAAATAACAAATGTACCTCTGTATCTTCCATGTCTTTCATTTGTAATTCTATAGAAGGTTCTGTAAGACCATATTTTTCTAGATTTTCAGGTTGATCTTCAATAAAATCTTCTACTTGAAAAACAGGTAGTTTTTCTAACTCTTTCATAAAATCTTCTGTACTTACTGTGCGAACTTGTTGATAGGGTTGTATGATATCCCATATACCTACCCCATAAGCTTTTCCTTCTCCCTCTTCCTCATTTAAAACAATTTCTATAGTAGGTTTTTCTTTCCGTTCTAATTTAAAATGGGATATTTGTTGTATATCAATATTGGGTAAGGAGCGATCTCTAAAATCTTCTAAAGAAGAAGAAAAATGCTGACCGTGATTCATCCATACTGTATATACCTTAGGATCTCCTTGGACCATTAAATAGTATGTGTTTTTCGCTGGAGTTTGATTTCCAAGATAAAATACTTTTTCAGTTCCATCTTTTAAAATGACAGTAGCCGTAGATTGTGGATTCTGAAGACCATATTTATCCAAATCATTAGGATTTTCTTCTACAATTTGCTCTGAATCCATATTGCTAAAACTATATTCCAAATCTTTTACACTACTTACATCTAAAACAATCGTGGAGTCATTATTGATAATCCATTGATCCTCTTTTCGCTCAAACACTAATGTATCCGATTGATTTTCTAAAATCATCTTTACTACATCTTCTCGATCATGTCGAGATAATGTTATTTTTTCTTCATTTGATTCTACTGGTGTTTCTTCTTTTGGACGTCTTGCTAAATAAATAGATGTCCCGATTAATATCATCAGAAAAAGACTTAAGAATATAAGAGTATGGGATTTTTTCATCGATGTCTCCTCCTCAACCAAACAAAGATACCTGCTATTAACACAAGTAGTGGAATAACAATAACAACCATTCCAGAATAAATAAGCTGTTGTAATCCTGTAATAGCTAAAGGTTGTACTGTTAAACTCTTAGGTCGAATCGTAATATTTTGTTTTTCATCTTGTAACCAGTTTACACTATTCATAAAAAAGTCTAAATTACCAAAAGAACCTATTGATGCCATTTGAGAATTAATAAATTGTGCATTACTAACTACAATTATTTTTGTTGTAATTGGATCGTTATTTTCATATTGATTTTCTGTAATGGCTACTGCTAATGAAAAAGGACCTGATATATCTTGTTCTTCTTTTTCAATTGTTTTGGTATTCGGATCTGTTTTTACCCATGAACTTTCCGAAGTCATTAATAAAGGTTCTACTTCTACTCCTTTTCGTTTAACATCTTGAATAGAAAGACCTTGTGCTACTGGAATAATAACGGGAACTTTTGCAGAACGCAAGGAACTTAAAATTTCATGGGATTCTTGGTTAGGCCATAAATGTAAAGGACTTTGATATCTATAATTTGAATCTCCTTCTATTACAATTCCTTTTTGAAGAGTAACACCATAACTTTGAAGAAGTTCTTCAAAAATAGGTAAGTCTCCTTCAATAACATCTAATAGGAAAATACCTTGTCCACCTTTTTCTAAGAAGGCTCTAATTTTTTCATCTTCTTCCTCTGTAATATCTCGCTTAGGAGTTATGATAAGTAAGGTATCTTCTTCCCCTAACTCTGTATCTTCTGTTAAAAGATTAATATCTTCTAACGTATAATTTTCTCTATTCAATTGTTCTTTTACTACAGGTGCAAGTGTATCTTCATTATGTCCTACTAAGCTGTAGATTGTAGGATTTTTATCACTTGTTACATAATCAATAGCCGCTGTTATTCTTTGTTCAATAGCCAATGATTCTGCTTGGGCTTGTGAAGCATTATAAGGATTATAGTTATAGTTCACAAGATCATATTGACTAATAATCTTATATTTGTTTCCACTTTCTACAATTAAGCTTCCCGTTCCTACTCCCTTGCCTTCTTTGTCATATTGCATAGCAAATTGAGGATACAGAATGGGATCTTTATATTCTACATTTATTTTTTTCGAATGACTAGCATATCGATCTAATACTTCTGTTACCATAATTTGTTCTTTACCTGTTTCATATAAACCATAAATAGTTACATCTTGATCTAAATCATCTAAAATATCATAGGTTTGTTGTGATAAAGAATATAATTCATTTGGAGTTAAATCTACTTTAATCCCCATTTGATCTACAATTAAATTAATTGCTACTAAAATAGCAATAAAGATGATGGTTACTAAGGTAGCATATCCTCCATATTTAAACTTTTTATTTTGAAATGATTGCTTTAGATTTATACGTTTCATGATTTCCTCCCCTTAACTCCATCGTCTTTTTTCGATCATTTGAATCGTTAAAAATAAGAAAGCAGCTGCAAATGTAATATAGTATACCACCGCACTTAAGTCAAAAATCCCCATAGCAAAGCTTTCATATCTTCTCAATAGAGAAAACCAATCAAAAAATCGAACCATGATTCCATCATATATTGTCTTATCCCATCCATAAACAATACCCATCGCTATAAAACCTACCATAGCAATCCCTGCACTAACATAAATATTACGAATAGAAAAATAAATCAATGCAGATAATCCTACTACTAGAATGCCTACAAAAACAATAGAGGATGTTCGATCTATGGGTAAAGCTTGTTTAATTCCATCCATTAATAAAAGAAGCAATAAAGTAGCAAAAGTAGTAAGAGCAGCTACTACTTGATTATCCGTAAGGGATGAAATAAAAAGACCAATGGCTATAAAACAAGCTCCTAATAAAAAGTACCCCATATATCCACCTAAAACTTCTCCTACAGGTAATGTCCCAAAAAGAGTAATAATAATAGGTTGTATCCCTGTAATTAGTAAAGTCAAACCAAATAACGCTAAGGCTGCAAAATATTTACCAAGCACTAACCCGGATAAGCGTAAAGGTGCTGTTAATACTAATTGATCTGTTTTTTGCTTTTTTTCTTCAGAAAGAAGACGCATCGTAATAATAGGAACACCGATTAAAAGAATCATCGTAATACTACTTAATACTAAATTATAATTAGGATTTCCTGAAATCAAATTAATGATAGCAAAATAAATTCCTGACATAATAAGGAAAAAACTCATAAAAATATAACCCGTAGCAGAGGTAAAATAAGATCGAAATTCTCTATTGAAGATCGCTAACATATGTTGCCCCTCCTTTTTGTTGACTTGTCACTTTTAAGAAAATATCTTCTAACGTTAAATCCATAGATTTCATTTGTAATATAGGATATTTTTTCTCGCTCATCGCATAAAATAATTCTTCTCGTATATCTACTTCATCATGAGATTCAACTAAGAAATCACATGTACCTTGTTCACGAACTCGTTGTGCTTCTGCAAATTTTACTCCTTCAATAGAGCGAATAGTGTCTAAAACCTCTTGTTTGGGTCCTTGTATACGAAGCATGAAACGATTGCTTTGACTCATACGTCTCGATAAATTATCCGGTGTATCACTAGCCACAATCTTCCCTTTATCAATAATAATTACGCGATCACAAACAGCGCTTACTTCTGATAATATATGAGAACTTAAAATAATTGTATGGTCATTGCCTAGACCTTTAATTAAATTTCTAATTTCAATAATTTGTTTAGGATCTAATCCAACGGTAGGCTCATCTAAAATAAGAACTTCTGGTTTGCCAATCAATGCTTGGGCTAAGCCTACTCTTTGTTTATATCCTTTAGATAAATTTTTAATTAAACGTTTTCTCATATCCTTAATTTTGACTAGTTCCATCACTTTATATAATGTTTCTTTTTCATTGTTTCGTTCTACTTTTTTAATTTGACAAACAAAACGTAAATACTCTTCTACAGTCATATCCATATAGAGTGGTGGTAATTCTGGTAAATAACCAATTTTTTTCTTGGTCTCTTGTGGTTGCTCTAATATATCTAATCCATCCACTTTAACAGTTCCTTCTGTAGCGGATATATAACCTGTAATAATGTTCATTGTAGTAGATTTCCCAGCTCCATTTGGTCCTAAGAATCCTACTATTTCTCCTTTATTAACGGTAAAATCTACATGATCTACTGCTACATGTTGACCATACCGTTTGGTTAGATTTTTAACCTCTATCAAAGGTCTCCCTCCCATTATTCGTATTTTCATTTTTTATTGTATCGAAAAAACATGAATAAAACATGAATAAATTGTAAACGATTTTTGTGTATTATGCAAGTCCTTACATCTATCAATAAAATTGTAAAAAATCACCAAAAAAAGAGTTCATTAATGAACTCTTTTTTTATTATTTATTGGGCTTATAAGAACTTCGTAATGATACAATTCTATTAAACACTAAATGATCTTCTGTAGAATCTTTGCTATCCGTACAAAAATAACCATGTCTAAAAAATTGATATCTACTTCCTGGTTTTGCTCCCTTTACAGAAGGTTCAATATAACATTTTTTCAACACTTTTAATGATTGGGGATTTAAAGTCATTTCTTTATCTTCTGACTCTGCTTCGTCTTCTAAAAATAAATAATCATATAAACGAACTTCAGCAGGAATAGCATGAGCTGCTGATACCCAATGGATGGTTCCTTTTACTTTTCTACCGGTGAAACCAGTACCACTTTTTGTTTCTGGATCATAGGTACAATGTAATTCGATTATTTCTCCTGTTTTTTCATCTTTAATAACTTCTTCACATTTGATAAAATAAGCATTTTTTAAACGTACTTCTTTTCCTGGAGATAAACGGAAGAATTTTTTAGGTGGATTTTCCATAAAGTCCTCACGTTCAATATAAATTTCTCTAGCAAAAGGTACTTGTCTTGTTCCCATCTCTGGATTTTCTTGATTATTTTCTACTTCTAAATATTCTACTTCTCCTTCTGGATAGTTGGTAATAACTACCTTTAGAGGATTTAGTACACTCATAATTCGAGGTTCTTTTAATTTTAAATCTTCACGTATACAATATTCTAGTAAAGCTACATCTACTTCGCTTTTATTTTTGGCTACTCCTATACGATCACAAAATTCTCTAATTGATTCTGGAGTATAACCTCTTCTTCGAAGCCCCGAAATAGTCGGCATTCGAGGATCATCCCAACCATCCACCATTCTATCTTCTACTAATTTACGTAATTTTCTTTTACTCATCACGGTATGAGTTAATTCTAACCGAGCAAATTCAATTTGTTGAGGTGGTGTAGGAAATTCCTCTTTTAGTTCTTGTAAAAACCAATTATATAAAGGTCTATGATCTTCAAACTCTAATGTACAAATGGAATGAGTAATATTCTCTATAGCATCAGATACAGGATGAGCATAGTCATACATAGGATAAATACACCATGCATCTTTCGTACGATGATGATCCGCAAACATAATACGATACATAACTGGATCTCTCATGTTTAAATTAGGGGAAGCCATATCAATCTTAGCACGAAGTACTCGACTTCCTTCTTTAAATTCTCCAGCACGCATACGTCTAAATAAATCTAAATTTTCTTCTACCGATCGTTCTCGATAAGGACTATTTTTTCCTGGTTCTGTTAAGGTTCCACGATAATTTCTAATCTCTTCTGGAGATAGATCACAAACAAAAGCTTTTCCTTTTTTAATGAGAATCTCTGCATATTCATATAATTTTTCAAAATAATTGGATGCATAATATAGATCATCCCATTCAAAGCCTAACCATCGTACATCTTCTTTAATAGATTCAACATACTCTACTTCTTCTTTAATTGGATTTGTATCATCAAAACGTAAATTACATTTTCCTTTATACTGTTCCTTAATTCCAAAATTTAAACAAATGGATTTGGCATGTCCAATATGCAAGTATCCATTAGGTTCGGGTGGGAAACGTGTATGTACCCTTTGTCCATATACATTATTTTCTAAATCTTTGTCAATAATATGTTGAATGAAATTTCTAGAAGTTGTAGTTTTTTCATTCTTACTATCCATATAATGTTCTTCCTCCTTTATAAAATAAACTTACTTTAGGTGAATTTTTATCTCTATCTGAAGTTGTAGTTGCATACATGCTAAATTCATATGATAAATTAAGATTATCGTTTATTTTAAGTATCCTCATTTTATCATAAATTTATCATAATATACACTATTTTTTTCATTTTTGATAAAAAATAAAAGAGCAACCCCATAACCCAAATGGTTAGAAGTCACTCCTTCTCTAAGCTCTCGATCGGATTTGAACCGACGACCTCCGCCTTACCAAGGCGACGCTCTACCTACTGAGCCACGAGAGCAAATAAATGGCGCTGGTACAAGCTCCAACGCTTATTTATATTAGCATAATTTTTTAGATTCGTCAAGCTTTTTCTTCTTCCAAGTAATTTTCTAATTTCCTCTTTATTCTTTGAAGAGCGTTATCAATAGATTTTACTGGCCTTCCAAGTCTTTTTGCAGTTTCACTATAACTTTTCCCTTGCAAATATAACGCAAGTACTTGACATTCTAAAGTGCTTAATGACTTCTCTAAATGCTGTTCTATAAAAGTTAAACTTTCCTGCCCAATGAATACTTCTTCTGGATTAATTCCCTTTTTGGTTGACATCAAATCAATTAACATAATTCCTTCACTTTCATCATCAAACATAGGTTTATTTAAAGAAACATAAGAATTTAATGGCATATGCTTTTGTCTTGTAGCTGTTTTAATAGCTGTAATCATCTGACGTGTAACACATAAATCGGCAAACGTACGAAAGGAAGTTGTCTTATCGAAACGATAATCTCTAATCGCTTTATAGAGTCCTATCATTCCTTCTTGAATAATATCATCACGATCTGCTCCTACTAAAAAATAAGTCTTTGCTTTTGCACGAACAAAATTTTTATATTTATCCATTAAATAATCTAAAGCATATTTGTCCCCTTCGCGAATCAACTCCACAATATCTTCATCTTCCATGTCTCTATAAGGTATAGAATGAACACAAACATGAATTTTGTGACTTTTCATACGATACCCCCCATCCTTATTTTTATTTTTGTCTTCTTATTTTTTCCATCCATTCTGCTACAGATGGATCTAAAAAAGACTCTAATGTATTCCTTTTGATGGTCTTTTTCTTGATATAGTGATTACGAATCTGCTCTTTCATTTGTTTTACTTCATTGTATAATTCTCTAGCTGAAATCCTTGTAGCTCCTTTTCCCAAAATAATAATCTGCTCTAATCCATCCGAAGTAGCTACACGTACCCGCTGCTTATGCCCTATCCTATGAGCTACTTTTTCAATGTAATTGTCTGCTGTTTCTGCTTCTTTTGTATAAACAACATAAATGTTATGATATTTATATGTTTTTCCTATACTACCTTTTACTTTATGGGCATCAAAAACAACAATTACAGTTATTTTTTTATATCCTTGATAATTTGACATAATCTCTATTAGCTTGTCCCTTGCTGCTTCTAAGTTTTCCTTAGCCAACTCCTTCAGGGGAGCCCAAGCGTGGATAATATTATACCCATCAACCAATAAAAATTCTCTATCCACTTGTTGTTCCGCCTTCCACCACTACCCATTGAATCAAAATCTCCTTTTTATGGGTATCTTCATCACCAGTCGGCATTATCTCCCACTGATCCTGGCTATAGTATACTACAAAACTTGTTTTTTGTTAAGTCTACCGCATGATATTACTTGTATAATGCCTTTGTCTAACCACTTCATACATCATAAGGCTACTAGCTACAGAAGCATTTAATGAAGATATATTACCATACATTGGAATTTTAGCAATAAAATCACACTTTTCTTTAACCAAACGACTAATTCCTTCTCCTTCATTTCCTATAACAATTCCTATAGGACCTGTTATATTCATAGTATACATTACTTCTCCATCCATATCACTTCCTACCATCCACAGGCCTTGTTTTTTTAGTTCTTCTATCGTCTGCACTAAATTAGAAACTCGTGCTACTTTTACATATTCAATAGCTCCTGCTGAAACTTTTGCTACCGTAGCTGTCAACCCTACTGCTCTACGTTTTGGAATAATCACACCATGGACACCCGCTGCATTTGCTGTTCTTAGAATAGCCCCTAAATTATGAGGATCTGAAATCTCATCCAATAAAAGAATAAAAGGACTTTCTTCTTTTTCTTTNGCAATTTGTAAAATATCTTCTACTTCTACATAATTATATGCTGCTACATAAGCAATAACTCCTTGATGATTACCTGTTATGGATAACGCATCTAATTTTTGCTTATTCACCCTTTGAATGACTATTTTTTCTTGTTTTGCTTCATAAATAATCTGTTGAATCGATCCTTGTAGTTGACCATCTTGAATAAATAATTTATCAATACTTCTTCCTGATTTCAATGCTTCTAATACTGCATTTCTACCTTCTAATACTAATTCTTGAACTTGTTCCTCCTTATTATCTCTAGTTTCATATTCCTTTTTTCCTTTATTCCATCTTTTCTTATAAAAATCCTTATTCTGATAATAAGAACTTTTTTGATGTGATTTCTCTTTTTGTTTCAATCTTCACCCTTCTTTCTACTCTTTTATACAATTTCTTTTTATAACTATTTTTACAAAAAATTTCACCTATTCCTATCGTTATTATATAAAGAGCAAAATCTATACACTTATTCGATTTGCTAACATTTAGAATGGCGTTGTTGTTCTAAACGATCAAAACCTATTTGAATTAATTCTTCTAATCGATCTATTTCTCCTGCTAAATATAAATATCCGACTAATGCTTCTAATCCTGTCGCCATTTTATAATCTATCAGATCAGCATTTTTAGGAGTAGTATGAGATTTTGCATTTCGCCCTCTTCGAACAATATTTTTTTCTTCTTCTGTTAAATAAGCTTCTAACTCTCTTACTATGGTTGCTTGAGCTTCTGCTTTTACATATTCTTTGCATTGATTATGAAGTTTATGAACAGAACCTACTTTATGAGTAACTACTTTGGTTCTGCTAAAAACTTCATAAATAGCATCTCCTATATACGCTAATACTAATGGAGAGTATTGCTTAGGATGAATCTTTTTTTTATCTTTATTTTTCTCTACCATCTCAAACTGACTTGATTTTAAAAACTCTGTTTCCATATAACCTCCACATTTCTTTATTCATTGACTCGTTTCCAACGTACACCTGCAGGAGTATCTTCTAAAATAATTCCTTGTTCTTTCAATTGATCGCGAATTTGATCGGCAATAATCCAATTTTTATTTTTTCTTGCTTCTTCTCTTTGTTGTATCAAATCCTCTATCTCGTTTTCTATTTTATCTTCTTCTTCTTGTTCTAATAAACCTAATATATTNCATAGATTTTTTATTTCTTTTTGTAATTTTTGTATAAACTCTGTAGATGAATCTAAATTCACATAGGTATTGGCAAATTTTACAAGCTCGAAAATAGCCGCTATAGCATCTGCTGTATTNATATCATCTTCCATAGCCTTTTCAAATTTTTTACGAAATATTGGAATTTCTTCTACTCTTTTTTCTTCCTCTACTGTTAACGATTTTGGTAATGAATGATCGATAANATGTTGCATATTACTAAGACTAGTTTTAATTCTTTCTAGACCATTTTTCGCAGATTCCATTAATTCTCTGCTAAAATTAATAGGGCTACGATAATGAGCACTTAACATAAAAAATCGTATCACTTCATAAGGAAATTCTTTTGATACATCTCGAACAGTGAAAAAGTTTCCAAGGGATTTTGACATTTTACGATTATCTACATTTAAAAATCGATTATGAATCCAGTAATTTGCAAAAGGTTTTCCATTGGCTGCTTCACTTTGAGCAATTTCATTTTCATGATGTGGAAATACTAAGTCTTCTCCACCTGCATGAATATCAATCGTATCACCTAAGTATTTTTTTGCCATCACTGAACATTCAATATGCCATCCAGGTCTTCCTTCTCCCCATGGACTTTTCCAAGCTGGTTCTCCTTGCTTTTTAGGTTTCCATAATACAAAATCCATAGGATTTCTTTTTTCTTCATCGATTGCAATACGAGCGCCTGCTTCTAAATCTTCTTGTCTTTTCTTTGATAGTTTACCATATTCAGGNTANGCTTGNGTATCAAAATAAACACTCCCTTTCACTTCATAAGCATATCCTTTATCCATTAACGTTTGTATCATTTNAATAATGGATGGAATTTCTTCTGTTACTCTAGGATGATAAGTAGCTCTTTTTACATTTAAACCATCTGCATCTTTAAATGCTTCTGCAATATATTTATCTGCAATTTCTTTCATTGTTTTATTAGTTTCATTTGCTTTTTTAATGATTTTATCGTCTACATCTGTAAAATTCTGTACATAATTTACTTCCATTCCCTTATACTCTAAATAACGACGAAAAGCATCAAAAACAATATAAGGTCTTGCATTACCAATATGAATATAATTATAAACGGTAGGACCACAAACATACATTTTTACTTTGTTTTTTTCTAATGGCTTAAATTCTTCTTTTTTTCCTGTTAAGGTGTTGTATATTTGCATTTTACCTCTCCTATCTATTTTATTTTTTTTCACTTTCTAATTGTTCTATTCTTTCTTCTAACTTTTCAACTTTTTTAATAAGATTGCAAAACTCCATCTGTACTGGATCGGGAAGTCTTTGATCNAAATTTTTACATGGATCTATATTTTTATCTTTTCTTTTTACTATTTTACCTGGAATACCTACACAAGTAGAATAAGGCGGAACTTCTTGCAAAACCACTGCACCAGCTCCAATACGAGCATGTTCTCCAACAGTAAAAGGCCCTAAAACTTTAGCGCCTGCACTAATCATCGCATAGTCTTTAATCGTTGGATGACGTTTTCCTTGATCTTTCCCTGTACCTCCTAAGGTTACTCCTTGATAAATTGTAACATAATTACCAATTTCGCAAGTTTCTCCAATAACCACTCCCGCACCATGATCAATAAATAATCCTTTTCCTATTTTAGCTCCTGGGTGAATTTCAATTCCTGTGAAAAATCGAGTGAGCTGTGAAATCAATCGAGCTATAAAATAGCATTTCTTTTTATAAAACCAATGTGCCAAACGATGAAATAAAANAGCATATAAACTAGGGTATAAAAAAACTTCTATTGTTGATTTAATGGCTGGATCTCTTTCTTTAATAATTTTAATTTCTTCTTTTAATCCCATAAGCCTCCCCTTTCTTAAATTATAATATCAACATTTGGCTACCATATATTTTTATCTTTT
>JGI24707J26582_10000224_pt1 | contig 41703 bp, 35 predicted proteins | sample BioPla1DNA1_FD_26582 | JGI IMG/M metagenome (IMG submission 26582)
TACTGTAGCCTTAGTCCCAGCTTGGGCTGGATCTCCTTGTCCTTTTCAAGCTCCCACAAAAGATGCGGTTCCAAACGAACCTGCTCCCATTGTAGCGGTACTCCAAACGTCAACTGAGGTAGCCAACTCTGATCAGCTAAGAAATCAACTTGCAGGCGTCCTGACAAAAACGCCAGAGAACCTTGCACATAGCCTGTTAAACCAAATTGTTTCTTACTGTAGATGGCTCCGAGTCCCCCCTCAAAATGCTGAGACCCCACACTCACCCCCCCTGCGAATCGTTCTTTAGCAAATTCAACCCAGTAACCCTGGTCTTCAAATACAGGTTCTTGCTTCTTGGTCACTGGGCTTGGGTAAAAAAATCCTGGTATACCACACCCTCGTCCTCATTCACAATCCGGGGAATCACAAAGATCGTCATCTCAGTCTGGGTCCGACTAGATTCCTTCCACTGAAAGAGTCTGCCAAGGACGGGTAATTGAGAAAGAAACGGGATCTGCTTAATTAGCTCATTCTCTTGCTCCTGCAAGAGCCCACCTAAGACAAAGGGTTGCCCACTCTTGACCCGAACGGTGGTCTCTGCTTCCCTCGTTCGAATCTGAGGATAGGCCGTGTCCGTGCGCCAGATAAACGTACTCACTTCTGGCTGCACAAGAATGGTCACATACTCATCATCAGAAATGCGTGGGGTCACTTTAAGATTAATACCCGACTCCAAGAACTCCATGGTACGGGTACCATCTGGCCCATCGAGTACAACCGGCACCCGATCGCCCACAAAGATACTGGCCTCTTGCCCGCTCAAGGTTGTGATCTGAGGATTAGCCAAAAGCTTGGCATCACCCTGTTCTTCCAAAACCCTTAGAGCCAGAATCAAGTCCCAGGGTTTCCATTGCAGTTCCAAGAAAACCGGAGCATCCCCGCCCATAAAAGACGGTACGCCTCGCCACTCCACTCCCAAATCTTTCAGGGCTTCGCTGGAAATCTCCTGGACCCAAACCTCCAGCACAACCTGGGGCGCCGACTGGTCATAATCGGCCAGGAAGAGATCCACTTCAGCCAGTTCCGCATCTGTTCCCCTCACAATTAGGCTCTTTCTGTCCTCATCAAGCCTGATCTTGCCGGGCTCAACCAGCATGGAAAGGGCAGTTTGGGCAGCGTCTGGCTCCGCGTAGTTCAGCCTGTAAACCTTCATCCTCTCGCCGTCGGAGCTTACCGGGCTTCCCACAGCAAGGGTGGTGTCTGTAATTTCAACCCTCAGGGGCACCAGGTTCTGAATCTGCCGGATAATCTCTTNGGGATCCTGATTGCGCACATCCAGATGAAGTCTAGTAGTCTCCAAAGCAGGATCTGCGATCAGATTGAGCTCCATGGCGGCACTTAGGTCCTTGAAAATNTCCAAAAGNGATCTGGCGCCTGAATCATCGTCCGCTATTGCTTTTGGATTCTGTGAGCGTTCGAGGGCCAGGAGNAGCTCCTCAGCCTGATCCAAAGTACCTTTAGAACCCTGCAGCACCACAAGTCCCCCCTGGGGATGCACGTATACATCGGCAAGGGGCATCACCAGCCGGAGCGCTTCTTGAATCTCCTGGGCAGAAAGGGTATATACCTTCACATAACGGAGCTCCTTGCCCCCTAGGTTCTCAAACATCTGGGCGGTGGCCACAAGCAAAGTGCTGTTATCCAGGCGGTACTGATAGCCGCTTACGGTTGCGATCAGATCCAGAGCATCCGCAAAGGTCACATTCTTGAGCTGAAAGGTGCCCTTGCCTGTGACTTTCGGGTCAACTACAACGTTAAGTCCCTGGGCCTCGCCAAGGGCCTGGAAGATGTGGGCGTACTCCACCTCTTCAAAGCTTAAATCCAGCTCCTGGGCAAAAAGGCCACCGCTAACGGCGAGCAGAAGCAGGAATATTACACTGATAAATCCTAGTCCTTTTCGGGTGGTCATCGCTTTACCTCCCTAGCCGAATCGTAAAGCTGCGAGAATTCTGGACAAACTCCACTGCCCCAGGTTGAATCGCCTCTACCGTCCAGCCCTGCAGCTCATCGCCGAGCTTAAGCATGGACGTCCGTCCCTGGTATTCCACTAGGGCGATCATCTGGTCTGCACTGCTTAAAATGCCCTTCAGCACAAAGTCTGGGTAGTCGAACTCCCGCACTAATAAAATGACCTGCTCCCATTCCTCAGCTGTGGTCAAGCCTGTCAGCATACGGGTCTGCCCATTCCAGGCAAACTCACGGTGGGGGAACTTTTGCCGGACTGATTCCAAGAGCTGATCTCCTTCCGCATAAAGAAGGCTGATAGAACCGCTGACCAGCTGCTCTTCCGGTGCCCTAGGCTGGGCTGGGGCCACAGGCTGGGCCTGGGGAGCCGTCTGGGGCTTGGGACGCCTGCTCCCTTCCTGGTCATATTCCTGAATCACCTGTTCCGCAACTTCCAAGTCACTGGTTACACCATAGAGGATCACAAGATCCAGGTCGGCATCTACATAGGTACGAACGCCCGGCACCATCAGGGAAACCAGTTTTTGTGCATCCTCTACCGCCACATACCTGACAGTGACGAACTTCACGTCCTCGCTGCCGAACTCGGTCTTGAGGCGCTGTTCACTGGCCACAACCAAAGTGTTGCCGACTAGCTGGTAGCGGAAACCAGTGGTACGGGTGACTAAGTCCAAAGCCTCTTCCACCGTCAGATCATTGAGCACAAAGCTTACATCACCTTGAACAGACGGATCAACCAGCACATTGTACCCACCGAGCTGACCTAAGATTTGAAACACGTCGACCAATGGAGCCTGCTGAAACTCCATATTCACCACTTGACTGGCGAAAAGCGGAGCAGCAGCTGTACTTAAGAACAGAACCAAACAAACTGCCAGTACCAGCTTCCAACGTACATTCATCCTGTCAACCCCCTATAGCCAATTTTAGTTCTATACCATCTACAACCAGCGAAACTGAGTTCGCAGAAATGTCTGTCACCAAAGCCTCGCTGAGGCGATCACCCACCCTAATCCAGCTGCGCACTCCGGCACTGGTGACCAAAGCCCTGGTGTCCCCTTCGGTCTGCACAATGCCGAGCACACGCACATCGTCAGCAAAGAATTGGGCGATCAGGGCAAAGGGCCTGCCAAAGGCCTCCGCCCGCAGGCCCGCCGGTTCGACCTGGGACACATCTGGCAGGGTCAAAGAGGTGGTGGGGGCGTGTTCTAACACGAAGACCCTCAGGGCTGCTCCCACGTCCGCCATAAAGCGTCCTTTGCCAAAATAGCCGAGGGTCAGCCTGGTGAGCTGCAGTGACGGCAGAACCTCCTGCAGGTGAATCAGATAGGAAAACAGCTGTTCACCTCCGTCCAGGCTCAACGCCAGGGAAATCACGCCTGCATCAGAATCGGGAATTAACCTAACCGGGGTGTGATCCAAAACCGCAACCTGAACGTCATAGCTTTTGCCGAGGGTCTCCATGGCCTCCAGCACTTCTGCCAAGTCATACTGGGATGGGATCTGCCTGGAATAAAGTTCGAGGGTGGCCTCTGACTCCTGCAGCTTGGCCTGGAGCCCGGATCTTTCCTCCACGAGCCTAGTCAAGGACTCTTCCCTCTTGGCCACCTGTTCCAGTTCAAACTCGAGACGCTCAATTCTACCTTGAGTGGGCCGGTAAACTGCTAGAAATACAACTAGGGCGGCGATGTAAAAGCCTATCACGAGCAGTGTTTTCCACGTTATCTTTTCCCTAACGGAGCTGAGCTGCAGCACGTGCACCAACCCCCTCTATATTGATTTCAAAGACCAGAAAGCCGGTACGTTCCGCAGGTTCACTGGTAACCAAAGTCACTTCTTCATGACTCTCGTTGAGGATATTTATGTAATTAGTCAGTGCCAATCGTTCCCGGGTATAGCCTGTAAGATAGACACCATCCCCCTCCCAGCGGGCGGTTTCTATCCACAGCCCATGCACGGAGTGATTAAACACCATGGGAAGGAACCTCAAAGATTCGGGTATCTCCACAATCAGCTGCTGATAGCTGCTGCCCCTGGCCTCCAAGGCGCTGACGTGCTGCCTTAAGGTAGTAACCGCCTGTACCTGGCTCTGCAGGAGATACTCCCTCACTAAGGCGTCGTCATAGGCAACTTGCAGCCGATTGGCTGTGGTTACTTCCAGAAACGTAAAGACGAGCACAGTGCCTAAGATGACTGCACCCAAAAGACCGACCAGAAACTCCCAGCGCACTTGGGACTGCCTCAGGGGCCTTTCTTCTTTGGGCAAGAGATTAATCTTCATCAGCTAACCCCCCTTAAGCCCAGGGCCAGGGCAGAACCGTAACAGCTGAAGCGGCCCGGCGGCAGCACTTCAAAGGTCAAGTTCAGCCTCTCCATTTTCCGCAAGGGCCGGACCGGCAGGTCCACTTCCCTTTGCAGCATTTCGCTCAAGCCCTTCAGATCGGCTAAGTCACCCAGGAGAATCAGCTCATCCAGCAAGGAGCTGAAGCTGCCGGCCCTTTCCTGGGCACGTACAAAGTCCAGGGTCTGCAGGACAGAGCCGATAAACTGCTGGACGGTAGCCCTCAGCACCCTTTTGTTCCCCGCACCTTCCAACAGCAGGTAATCCATGTCCTGGTTTTGGGTAAGGGAGACTGCCTCCTCCGCAGAGCACTCGAAGGCATCTTCCACGCCCCGCCTAAAGTGGGCTGCCCCTAAGGGAACCACCCGGTGAACCTTAAAGACTCCATTTGAGACCACAAACATCGTAGTCTGCTCGTCACTGATTTCCATAAAAACCCTGCGCCCGTCCTCTGCTAAAAGGTCTTTCCAGCCAAAGGCGGGAACATCAATTGCTTCCAAAGTCAGACCCGCATCCCTCACCGCATGCATATAAGGGAGGGCATTTTGCCTGGGACAGGCCACCAGCACCACTTCCAGCTCACTTTCGTTCTTGGAGCTGATAAAGTAATCATAATAAACATCCTGCAAAGAGAGGACTGAAAACCCGGCCAGTTCAGGCACTTCAAACTCCAGTGCCTTGTCGAGCTCCCGCTCCGGCATCAGAGGAAACTTGTGGGTCTTCACCGTAACCCAGGAACTGCGCAGTCCCAGTACGGCCGAGGTTGCCTTTAAATCATACTTATCCACCAAATCCTGCATCGCCTTGGCTAGATCGCCTGAATTGGCTACGCGGCCATCTTTCAGCGTCCCCGGCGGGAGCTGCATCACGCCTAAGTTGGAAACTGCATAGGAGCGTCCCTTGCGGGAGACTTCCGCAGCCTTAATTGCTGAAGAATCAATATCGATGCCTAAAACCCTTTTGGCCACTTTGACCACCCCCTAAATTGCCGAAACCATTTGCATCATCGGTAAGTAGACGGACATGAGAATGAAAAGTACAACGACACCCAAGACCAGCATCATCACAGGTTCCAAAAGCTTAGTAAAGCTGGCTACGGCAAAGTTAACTTCCCGATCGTAGTAGTCAGCCAGCTGCACCAGGACCGTTTCTAGGCTGCCCGTTTCCTCCCCCACCTGCACCATCTGCAAGAGCATAGTGGGAAACACCTTATGCTCCCGGAGGGGAACGCTAATGCCCTGCCCCCGTTCGACACCAAGGGTGGCTTGGCGCATGGCGTTTTTGATCACTACATTGTCCATCAGCCGCTCTAAAATCTGGAGGCTGCTCAGCATGGTAATGCCGCTGTCCAAAAGCAGGCTCAAAGTGCGGCAGAAACGGGAGAAAATCACCATCTTCTGCATCTCTCCCACAACCGGCAGCTTCAGCTGCAGAGCATCTTTCATAAAGCGGCCCGGCTTAGTTGTGATGTAGTATCTAAGCCCTATGACAATTGCGACGATAACTCCCACAACCACATACCAGCGACTGACCATCCAGTCCCGCCCGGCAAGGACCGCTAAGGTGATCGCAGGAATTTCCACGCCAAAACCGGCGAAGTTTCTGACCAGCATGGGCAAGACTGCAAAGAGCAATACCAAGACCATAATCAAGGAAACTGAAATGATAATTACCGGATACATCAATGCTTCAGAAATCTTTTTGCGGAGCTCATCTTCCCGTTCATAATAAATGGCTAAGCGATCTAAAACTTCAGGCAGAGAACCGCTCACTTCCCCCGCTTCCACGAGGTGAATAAACATATGGGGAAAGACTTTGCGATGCTTCTCCAAAGCTTTAGTAAAGGCAGTTCCGCTCGCCACATCAAGGCGCACTGTCTGCAGCACTTTGCCAAAGGCAGGATCAATGGCCTGCTCTTCCAAAAGTTCCAGCGCCTTGACTAAAGTTACTCCGGTGCCCAGCATGATTGCAAACTGCCGGCAGAAAATTGCCAGATGCTTGGCTCTGAGGTTCGCTCTCTTTTGAAAGAGGCTGACAGGTTCTTTAACTTCCTTAATAGAGGTGACAACCAGACCGTCAGTGCGGAGCTCCCGGGCGGCTGCGGTTTCACTTGCAGCCTGCACCACGCCGCTGACAACTTGTCCATATTGGTTGCGTGCTTTATAGGCAAACCGCATCATGAAACACCACCTACCCTATCCGCTCATATTCCCTGCGATACAAAACAGAATCATCAACCAATCCCTTGCGCACCAGCTCCTCAAAGGAATTGGTCATGGACTGCATGCCAAAGCGGGCTCCGGTTTCGATCATGGAAGGGATCTGATGGGTTTTCTCTTCCCGAATCATATTGCGAATGGCCGCTGTCCCCAGCATAACCTCAACTGCGGGAACCATGCCCTGGCCTCCCTTGGCAGGGAAGAGCTGCTGAGATACAACCGCCTCTAAGACTGTACTGAGCTGGATGCGGATCTGCTGCTGACTCTCGGGCGGAAACACATCGATCACCCGATCGATCGTCTTGGCCGCCCCCTTGGTATGCAGTGTGGAAAGGACCAAATGGCCGGTCTCTGCCGCTGTTAAAGCAATGGATATCGTCTCCAGATCGCGCATTTCCCCCACCAAGATCACATCCGGATCAGAGCGCAGGGCTGAGCGCAGTCCGGCGGCGAAGGATTTGGTGTCAATACCCACTTCCCGTTGATTGACCACACAGCCTTTGTGCTGGTGGAGAAACTCGATTGGATCCTCCAAGGTAATGATCACACCCTGCCGCTCCCGGTTGATAATATCAATCATGGAAGCGAGGGTAGTTGACTTGCCGCTGCCGGTTGGGCCTGTAACCAGCACCAAACCGTCCCTGAGATGGGCCAGGTCATGGAGAATCTCCGGCAGGCCGAGCTCTTCCAAGGGCTTAATCTCTGAACTGATAATCCGCATCGCCAGCGTCAAAGAACCGCGCTGCCTAGATAGGTTGCAGCGGAAACGCCCGACGCCTTTGATCCCATAGGAAAAGTCCATCTCGCCCTCACGCTTGAGCTCTTCGAGCTGATGATCGGTGAGGATNGGGTGGACCAGCTGCTCAATATCGGCCGGCANGAGCCTGTCGCAGCCCTCGATGGGCCGGATGGNTCCAAACACCCTGAGAATAGGCGGTACGCCCGCAGACAGATGTAGGTCGGATGCTTGCCCCTCGATTGCAATTTCAACCAGCTGCCTGATATCCAAGTTGATTGTCACTCCTCCATGTCCACACTGTAAACTGTACGAATAATCTCATCAGCGGTGGTCTCCCCTGCAATCAGCTTTTCCAGAGCCGCTNCCTGCAGCGTGGTCATGCCAGATCTGAGGGCGATCTCCCACAGCTCCGCCTCGCCTGCGTTCGCCTCCACCGCCCGGCGCATTTCCTTGCTAAAGAGAAGCACTTCCCCAATGGCTGTACGGCCCCTGTAGCCAGACTCGCTGCACATGGGACAGCCCCTGCCTTGATAGACTGTGTCAGGGATCTCGCGGCCTAAAGACTCTAAATACCTGATCATCACTTGGTTTTCCAGCTTGACAGGGACTTTACAGTCAGCACAGATCGTACGCACCAGCCGCTGAGCTACAATCCCAATCAGCGTGGAGCTCAAGATATAAGGCTCAAGACCCATATTCACCAGGCGCGAAATGGTCGCCACTGCGCTGTTGGTATGCAAAGTAGATAGAACCAAATGACCCGTTAAGGCTGAACGGACTGCAATTTCCCCCGTCTCTTCGTCGCGAATTTCCCCCACCATGATCACATCAGGGTCTTGGCGCAACACTGTCCGGAGCCCAGTGGCAAATGTCAAACCTACCCTGGCATGGACCTGCACCTGATTCACGCCTTCTAAGAGGTATTCCACAGGATCTTCCACCGTCACAATATTTTTCTCGGGAGAATTCAGCCTGTGCAGGAAGGCGTAAAGTGTGGTGGACTTGCCGCTGCCGGTAGGACCGGTAACTAAAATAAGCCCCTGGTTAAGGCGGAGCATCTGCTCAATCTTCTGCAGATCTTTTGGGGCAAAGCCGAAGTCTTCCAGTTCCAGAAGATGGCTGGATTTATGCAGAAGCCTTGCGACAATTTTTTCCCCGTAAACGGTTGGCAAAGACGAGATACGCATATCGACCTCTTGATCGCCCAAGGTCATCTGAATGCGTCCATCCTGGGGCTTGCGGCGTTCAGTAATATCCAGGCCGCTCATAATCTTAATCCGGGAGTTCACATCACCCCGCAGATGCTTTGGAATCTCCATAATATCCCGTAAAATTCCGTCCACACGATAGCGAACACGCATACCGTGTTCGTGCGGTTCTAGGTGAATATCGCTGGCTTTCTGGGTAACGGCCTGTTCCAGAATTAAATTGGTCAGCCTAACCCCAGGGGCATCCCCTAAGTATTCAACCTGCTCCGGTTCTTCTGCAACCGCATCATCTTCNTAGCGGGAAATTAGCTCCCTGGCGCTTTGGGCAATGTTGCGCGTCCTGTGGAAGGCCTCTTCGATTTCCTCTTCTGTGGCCACAACAGGAGTAATAATCTTACCGGTCAGACGCTGCAGATCGTCCATAATGTTGATATCCAAGGGATCAGCCATCGCGACAACAAGAACTCCGTCCTGCATCTCAATGGGCAGGACGTGCTTGGAGATAATCACTGAGGCCGGAATCAAGTCCACAATTTCCGGCTCTAAATAACGTCTGGCCAAGTTCACACGTTCGATCTTCAGGTGCTCACTGAGGGCGTCAGTCACCTGACTGTCTGTTACAATGCCCAATCTCAACAAAGTCTGTCCTAAACGATCTCCAGTTCGCTTCTGCTCCTCTAAGGCCGCCGCGAGCTGCTGTTCTGAAAGTAATCCTTGCTCCATCAAGATGTCGCCAAGACGCTTGCGCACCTAAACCTCCACCTTCCTAGCAAAAAACCGGCATAAGCAAGAAGCCAGCCGGTTGCACTAGTAACTCCAAACAAGCCAAGTGCCCACATATAGCTTGTCCTTCCTCGTTTCTGCAAAACAAACAATAATTATGTTTAGGCAAGTGCCGCCTGAATGTAAAAAGAGCACTCCAAACGCTTTTTCTCCATTTCGCAGGCCAGCTCATCGGGTACTTCTCTACTGCCTGAAGACTGCATATTATGCCGATCGCAGCCGCCGCTGCAAAAATACTTAGCCCAGCAGGAGCGGCAAGCTGGCTTAGTCAGCACATGGGAATCTTTAAAGGAATCGGAAATTCCCATTGCCTCCAGCCCCTTCCAGACTGTGCCTAGCACCCACTCCGGCTCGCCCACAAATTGGTGGCAGGGATAAATCTCTCCCGAAGGGGCAACCGCCACATACTCATAACCTGCTCCGCAGCCGCTCAGCCTTTTGTAGAGGCACGGACCTTTGAGCAGCTCCACATTAAAGTGGAAAAAGTTAAAGCCCTCTCCCGCGCCCTGCCGCTCCAGGTAGAGTTCGGCCAATCGTTCGTATTCCTCTAAGATCCTAGGCAGATGCTCCGCTTGCAGCGAATAATCTGCTTCTGGATCTGCCACAACCGGCTCCATGGAAATCTGTGTAAAGCCTAAATCATGCAGGTGGGCAACGTCTTGGGAAAAATCAAGGTTATGCGCGGTAAAGGTGCCCCGCACATAATAGCTTTTCTCCCCCCTGCTCTGCACCAGCCTTTGGAATTTGGGGATCACAATTTCGTAGACAGAACCGCGGCTTGCCGCAGTCCGCCTCACTTTGTCGTTAACCTCTTTCCGGCCGTCAATGCTCAAAACCACATTGTACATATGCTCATTGATAAAGTCATCAATTTCCGGTGTCAGACCGAGCCCGTTAGTTGTGATCGTAAAGCGAAAGACCTTGCCGAGTTTTTCCCCTTCTGCCTTGGCATATTCCACAGTCCGGCGAACAACATCCCAGTTCATCAGGGGCTCTCCGCCGAAAAAGTCGATCTCCAGCTGCCTGCGATGTTTTGAGTTCGTCAGCAGGAAATCCACGGCAGCTTTAGCCACCTCAAATGACATCAGCTCCCTTGCACCCTTGAAATCGCCAGTGGATGCAAAGCAATAATCACAGCGCAAGTTGCAGTCATGGGCCACATTCAGGCAGAGAGCCTTGACCACTGTCTCAGGCCTTGGCGGCGCTTCGGTCAGATCAGAACTGAAGAGTAGACCTGCCTCGGCCAGGGCGAGAATTTCCTCCCCTAACCCGGATTGTGCGTTCAATTCTAAGTAAGGTGCTAAGTCATTAAGATTCTGAACACTTTCACTAGCACACACTGCACGAATCAGGGCCAAAGCCTGATCATCTACGACATGTACTGCACCTGAGTTGCCGTCGACTACGAGATTATGTCCTCCCTGCTGAAATGCATGAACACAGGTTTTGTCCAGCAACAAATTACCTCCTATGTGCACCGCAGTCAGCTGCTAGCGCTCGCAGGCCTGGTTGCCGACGGTACAGGAGGTTTTGCACGCGGACTGGCAGGATGTTTGGCACTCGCCGCAGCCGCCTGTTTTGAGCGTATCCTTTAAGGACATCCCGCTTAGTGTACGAATATGTTTCTTTTTCATGAATCCATCCCTCTTTCTTCCTACTCACTCTACCATAAAACGAAAACATTGAAAACATTTTCTTGGTAATAATAACAATTNTNTTTGAGCATGATGTCATCTTCGGTGNGGCATTATTTTTCTACGCATACCCCCGGAACTCCTGCATTGCATCAACTAAATTTACCTATTTTTGCAGGATATTCCAATGTTCGCCACGTATAGGGTAAGTATCGAACTGAAGGCGGAGGAGTGACCCTATGACTACTCGCAAGAAGACCAAAAAACAGGCTGCCACAAAGAATGCCCGATTTCGTCTCCAATTAAGGGGCAAACTGATTCTAGCTTATTTGCTTATTGCACTTCTGCCCCTGGTAACCCTCACCGGAGTGGTGATCATGCTGACACAAAATGAGGTCACAGATCTCATAGATACTACTTTGGCCGATCAGGCCGAGCGCATATCTGAGACGATCGGCAGATCAATTGTGCAGCTCACAAAGGATTTGGGCGGCCTTTCTGTGAACCCCTCCATTGAGCAAATGGTTGTGATTAGGCCGACCAATATTGTCAGGGAGAAGGGCCTGGAAGACAAGACGATTGAAGAGATGGAAGCGATTATGGATGAAACCCGCAATCTCGAAACCAATGTTAGGACCCAGGAGTTCCTCCAGACTACAGTGGCTGAGTTCGGCACATTTTCCGAGCTGATCGTGGTCAATCTGGACGGAATGGTCGTAGGTGCCACAGATCGCCCCGATCGCTTCATACATATTAATGAACCCTGGTTTCAATACGCCTTGGAAAACAATACCTATATCGGAGATATTCAGCAATTGCCGGGGAAAGATGAACCGGGCGCAGTTATCGCTACAGTAATCAACCGCTCCTCGACGGGCAGGCCGGCGGGGATTATCCGCGGGCTGGTTCCCCTGAGCTTCTTCACCGACGGCTTGCTCCCCATCATCGATCGCATAGACCATGGTGAGCTGCAGCTTTTGATCGGCGGCGAGGTAGCGGTCAGCATCAATAATGATCATACAGGAACTGCACTGAGCGTGTCGCTAGATGGAGATCGGCCCTCCCCAATCACCCTCGGCCTTGAGGGCGGCTTGGGCAGAAACAGCCTGGGCGAAGAATCAATTTCCGCCTTTTCAGGCCTCAGCTTTAGAAATCCTGAAGCAGACAGTTTCGACTGGGAGTTCCGCATCGCCCAGCCTACAGCCTATGCCCTGGCCCTCACCAAGGAACTGACCTCAATTGGGACAGTGGGAACAGTTCTTACTGCAGTTTTGGTGGCCCTAGTGGCCCTTTTATTGGCGAACAGCATTGCAGGACCAATCAAGGGTCTAACTGCCCATGCCCAGGGTGTTGCCGAAGGACATTTACGCCAGTACCGGCCCAAGCGTCTGTCTCGTGATGAAACCGGTGCCTTGGCCGAGGCCTTTAACGGAATGACAGCCCAGCTGGCCCGCTTGCTCCACCGCATCCGACAAGCCAGCGGCGAGCTGGCCACCTCCAGCCAGGAGATCAGTGCCGGGATGGAAGAGATGGCCGCCGGTACCCAAAACCAAAGCCAGGATATTCAAAGCGGTACAAGGCAGATTGAAGAGATGAACAACGCTATGCTGGACATTGACAAAAGGGCCGGCGAAGCCCTGGCCCTCTCCCAAAATGCTTCCGGGGAAGCGTCAAACGGGCAGGCCCAGGCCAAAGCAGCAGTTGAAGGCATGGATCATATTAAGACCTCGGTAGACAGTCTTGGTGCACAGACAGAGGAAATCGCCACCATTCTCGGCTTTATCCAGGAGATTGCCGAACAGACCAACCTCCTGGCCTTAAACGCAGCTATCGANGCTGCCCGAGCCGGCGAGCAGGGCCGCAGCTTTGCAGTGGTAGCCCAGGAAGTTGGGGAACTCGCCGCCCGTTCCCAGAAGGCAACCGAAGAGATCGATCAGGTGCTGCACCGAATCAGAAGTGAAACCCTGCGCTCCATCTCTAGTGTAGAGGAAGGCCAGAAACAAGTCTTCGAGGTGGAAAAGGCCCTGGAGGAGATTGCCCAGGCCACAAAAGAAACGGAAGTTCTGATTCGGGAGATCGCCAGAGAATCAATTGACCAGACTGGCCGCACTAAAGAGGCAGTCGAGCTGTTTGAGTCCATCGGCGAGGTAACGGAACAGACAGCAGCAGGCGCAGAGGAAACAGCTGCCTCAGCCCAGAACCTGGCAGAACTTGCCCAGCAGCTGCAGGATATTATAGTTAACTTCCAAAGCAACTAAGCACATAGTTTCGCAAAGAGTGCAGTAAGGAGGAGCCATGGCTACTAAGAGAGGAACAAGTAGGGGTTTTCTCAGCAAGATTAATCTCAGTCTACGCAGCAAACTTATTGCAGCATTCCTAGCCATCACCCTTATCCCCCTCTTCGCTGTGACGGTAACTGTTGTTTTGCGCATTCAATCGTCCTTAACTGATCTAGCGCACACTAACCTAACGGATCATGCTGAGCGCATTGCCTTGGATCTAAGCAGCTCCATAAGCAGGCTCAGTCTCGATCTGCAGGCCCTGGCCTCTAATCCTTCCGTGGAGCAGATGGCGGTCTTGCGGGCCACCAATCAGATTCGCGATCTAGGTCTGGAAGGCAAGACCATAAGCGAGATGGAAGCGATCATGGAGGAAACTAGAAACCTGGAAACAAACAGCCGAACTCAGGGCTTTCTAATTGATACCGCTGCAGACTCTGGATTTGAAGAGCTGATTGTGGTAAATTTGGACGGCATGGTGCTCGGCGCAACCGGGCGTCCAGACCGATTTGTTCATATAGAAGAACCGTGGTTTCAAACAGCCCTAGAACACGGCAGCTATATCAGTGATATTCAGCCGCTGCCAGGCCGGGAGGAAATGGGCATCATCTTTGCCAGGGTAATTTACCGGGCCTCTACCGTCGCCAGCACGAGTGCCAGGCCCGCGGGGCTGATCAGGGGACTTGTACCTTTAAGCTATTTTACCGACTTTATTGTCTCAGATCTGGAGAAAACTGAACGGGGTCAAATGCAGCTCTTCAGCGAAGGCCAGGTGCTGTTTTGTGTCCGCAACACAGCGTCCGGCACCCTAGTGGACTGGGAGAGCGGCAGCCCCAATCTCAATGAAATTAGGCTGGCAGAAGAACTAGGCAGAAGCACAGGACTCTGCATTACCGGAACAGATGCGATTACAGCCTATATAGATCTAGACATAGAAGGCTCCGGCCTGAACTGGCAAGTGCGGCTGGCCCAGCCCACCCATGCAGCCCTGGCCCTAACCAGCAGGCTTACTGCCATCGGTTATGCCGGCATCGGCTTTGCAGCCCTGGCAGCAGTTGTTGTCACCCTGATTCTGGCCAGTAACATTGCCAGACCCATCAGGGGACTCACTGAACATGCCAAAAGTGCAGCCGAGGGACAGCTGCGCCCCTATGAAACCAAGAGGCGGCGCCGGGACGAAACTGGCGACCTAACGCAGGCCTTTAATGACATGACGGCCAAGTTAACGAGACTTCTAGACAGCGTACGCACCGCGAGCGGCGAACTGGCCTCCTCGAGCCAGCAAATCAGTGCGGGCATGGAAGAGATGGCTGCAGGCACCCAAAACCAGATTAGGGATATTCAAGTCGGTACAGACCGCATGCAGGAAGTCAATTCGGCCATGAGCCAAATTGATAAGCGGGCAGGAGCAGCCCTGCGGCTGTCAGAAAACGCCAACGAAGCAGCGACCAGGGGCCAAGATTTGGTTCAGGCTGCAGTCGGCGGCATGGATTCAATTAAGAGCTCCGTTGATGATCTTAGCGGACAGACAGATGAGATTGGCAAGATCCTGACCTTTATCCAAGAGATCGCTGAACAGACCAACCTCCTGGCCCTGAACGCAGCTATTGAAGCGGCCCGAGCAGGTGAGCAGGGTCGCAGCTTCGCAGTGGTGGCCCAGCAAGTCAGCGAGCTGGCCGCACGCAGTCAAGGGGCCACTGAGGAAATTAACGAAGTGCTGCGGCGTATTAGAGGTGAAACGCTGCGCTCTGTGGCAAGTGTAGAAGACGGTCAAGGTCAGATTAATGCAGTGCAGGAAGCGCTGGAGAAGATTCTGCAGGCAACCCGGGATACTGAGACGTTGATGCAGGAGATCGCAAGGGCGTCCAGGGAGCAGACAGGACGTACCGATCAAGCCGTGGTTCTGTTCGAATCAATCAGCCAGATAACGGAGCAAACCGCAGCAGGTGCAGAAGAAACAGCTGCTTCAGCCCAGAACCTGGCAGAACTGGCCCAGCAACTCCAAGACATCATCACCGGTTTTCAAAGTTAAACGGATCTAGAAGGTCCCCTGCTTTACAGCGAGGGACCTTTTTCTTCTGTTTCTTTAGTTCGCAGTCTCCAGATCGCGGGTGGCAACCAAGTCAACGCCTAGATGCAGGAAATCCTCGACAATCACATCACCCATGGTAATAGGCGCCTGGGTATTCACCTTCGCCACTTCCAACATGCCTTCCTTCAGCTTATCCTTGGGGATCGGCCGGCTGGTTCTCACCGGCAGCACAGGCAAAACGCCTCCCTTGACCCTAACGATGCTGGTCAGGGTACGTTCCGGCGCGGTGTGCTCCTTGGAAGCGTAGACTTCACCCCGCTTGCACTTATTACCGGTCAAGGAGAGGATTTCCCCATCCTTTCCCAGCTCCAGCACTACATCGCAGCTTAATGGACAGACGGTACAGGTAATATGTTTACGCATCTCTTCTCTCCCCTTCCTTAGGAACAACCTGCATCACTAGGGTATCCCCCTCTAGGTTCTGCAATTGTTCCGGCGTCAGCTTGACTTCCAGCATTTCACTGGGGCGCACGCTAACCTTGTTGATTCTGCGCAAACCGCCCACATCCAACACCACATCTGTTTCGGGCCTTTGCACCCGCATGAAAAATTCCACCGGCTCTGAGGCGGACACCTCATGGGGCACCACATAGCGAATGTTCTCTCCGGCCTGAATCTTGATCTTGCGCGGTGCGGAGCCGTTTTGGCCCAGAGCATAACGGCCGGCATAGCTGCCTGCCCGTTCTGACTCGCGGGAGACATTATCCACCAGATCATGGACATGGAGCACATTGCCGCAGGCAAAAATGCCGGGGATGTTGGTCATCATGGCATGATCAACTACAGGTCCTCCCGTGATCGGATCCAGGGTCACCCCGGCCTGCACCGACAGCTCGTTTTCCGGCACAAGGCCTACAGAAAGGAGCAGGGTGTCACATTCAATGATCCGTTCGGTGCCGACGATAGGATTCCAGTTGGCATCCACTTGGGCAATAGTCACAGCTTCCAAGCGTTTAGCGCCGTGAATTTCGATCACTGTCGATTGCAGATAAAGGGGAATATCAAAGTCTTCCAGGCACTGAACCACATTGCGGGTCAATCCGGCCGCGTAAGGCATCACTTCCACCACTGCCTCCACCTTGGCCCCTTCTAGGGTGAAACGGCGGGCCATAATTAAGCCAATATCGCCGGAACCGAGGATCACTGCCCGTTTGCCCGGCATGTACCCGTCAATGTTCACATAGCGCTGGGCGGCCCCTGCTGAGAACACCCCGGCCGGCCTTGTACCTGGAATGCCCAGCGCCCCCCTGGTCCTTTCCCGGCAGCCCATGGCCAAAACCACGGCCTTAGCCTCAATTTCCAGCATGCCCTCCTTGCTGTTTACGGCATAGATCCGGCGCTGGGAAGTTACTTCCAGCACCATGGTCTCCAGGAGAATCTCAATATTTGTCTCCCGAACCAGATTGATAAAGCGCTGGGCGTATTCTGGGCCGGTCAGCTCGTCTTTAAAGCGATGGAGGCCGAAGCCGTGATGGATGCACTGCTGTAAAATTCCGCCCAGTTCAGTATTGCGTTCAATAATAAGGACTTTGCCTGCCCCCGCTTCCTGGGCGGCCAGTGCGGCAGCTAAACCTGCCGGTCCTCCTCCAATTACTGCCACATCAACTTGCAGCTTTTTCATACCTCCAGCACCTCCTGATCATAGAGTTCCTTGGCCTTAGAGGTCACAACCTCACTGCCTGGTCCCGCCTTGGTCACTTCAGTTATAGGCAGTCCCAGCTCCCGACTGAGGATCTGGGCAATCAAAGGCTGGCAGAATCCGCCTTGACAGCGCCCGGCACCGGCCCTGGCCCTGAACTTAATCCCGTCCAAGGTGCGGGCACCCCTGCGAACAGCATCCACGATCTCGCCTTCGGTGATGCTTTCACAGCGGCAGATAATCCGCCCGAAACTAGGATCTCGTCTGATCAGCTCATCCTGTTCAGTCCGGGAGAGCGTATTAAACCGCACCACACCTTCCCGCCGGGGTTGGAAGTTCTCTTTAGGCTCGATGGCTAAGCCCGCCTCGGCAAGGAGCCGGGGCACATCAGCTGCAATGGCTGGAGCAGCGGTGAGGCCCGGTGATTCGATGCCCGACAGGTGCAAAAGACCTGGCACATGCGGGGAGAGCTCCACTATAAAGTCACCCCGGTCGCTGGCTGCCCTTACCCCGGCAAACTGAGCAATGATCTTACGCGGATCCAGGCTGGGCACCAGGCTTCTAGCCCCTTCCAGCACCCGGTCAAATCCATCCTGGCTGGTNCCTAAATCTTCCTTGTCATCGATATTGTCCCCAGTGGGNCCCATCATCAAATTGCCGGCCGCGGTGGGAATTACTAAAATACCCTTGCTGAGCTGGCCAGGTACGGGAAAGATCGTCGACTTGACCACATCTTTAACTGATAAATCGAAGATATACTCTTCGCCCTTGCGGGGACAGATTCTGAAGTAGTCATCGCCGAACATGCGGGCCAGAGTATCGCTAAAGAGTCCGGCTGCGTTAACCACATAGTCGGCGCAGATTATCTCTTCCCTGGTCTCCAGATACTTTTTGCCGCTTCCCTCGTCATACCAGGCCTTTGTCACTTCCGCATCTACCTTGTATTTGGCGCCGTTTTGCACCGCATTTTCCATCAAGGCCGCGGCCAGTTCAAAGGGCATTACCGCCCCCCCTTCCGGCGCATAGAGGGCTCCGGCGATTTCAGGGTTCAAATTGGGTTCCTGCTGGAGAAGCTCCTCTCTGCTTAGAAGCTCTAGCCTAACGCCGCGTTTTTTTCCCCGTTCATAGTAAAGCCTGACGGTTTCCATCTCCTCAGGGGTACGGGCCACCATTAAAATGCCGTTTTGCACAAAGCAAACATCCAGCTCCTCACAAAGCTTGGGATACATCTGGTTCCCTGGGAAACAGTATTTTGCCTTGAGGGTGCCCTCTTCTTCATGGAAACCTCCGTGGACGATGCCGCTGTTGGCCTTGGTCGTGCCCCAGCCCACTTCAGGCTCCTTCTCCAAAAGCAGCACATCGAGCTTATAGCGGCTGAGCTCCCTTGCGACCGCGGTGCCCATAATGCCGCCGCCCACAATCACTACCTGGGCAGAAATCATGTTTTTCTCTCTTCCTTCCATAGCCAAGCCTCCTTGCATTTAAACAAGCAAAAAAGTCCGCCGGAGGGTACCAGAAAGATACCCCGCACGGTCGGACTTCTCTTTTCTAATGTCCTAACGGGATGCAAACTCATTTCTACATCAATTTTAGCACAACCGCACCCTTAATTCAACCGGATGCCTTCATTACTTTCCCATTCTATGCCGAAGGGGCCGCGGCGGGAACCAGATGGCAGGCCACATAGTGACCGTCACCTGAATCGACAAACTCAGGCTCCTGCACCTTACAGATATCCATTACCTTTGGACATCTGGTGTGGAAACGGCAGCCGCTGGGCGGGTTGATTGGGCTTGGCACATCGCCCCTGAGGATAATACGTTCCTTCTTAATTGTGGGGTCAGCCTCAGGAATCGCCGAAAGCAAAGCCTGGGTATAAGGATGCTTTGGGTTGCGATAGAGCTCATCTTTACCTGTCAGCTCCACGATCTTACCGAGGTACATAACGGCCACTCGATCAGAAATGTGTTTTACCACACTTAGGTCATGGGCAATAAAGAGATAAGTGAGCCCAAATTCTGCCTGCAGATCCTGCAGCAGGTTAATAACCTGTGCCTGAATGGATACGTCCAGGGCGGATACGGGTTCGTCACAGATAATCAAACGTGGATTAACTGCCAGTGCCCGGGCAATGCCGATTCTTTGCCTTTGTCCGCCGGAGAACTCATGGGGGAAGCGTCTTGCGTGGAAGGCGCTCAGTCCCACAGTTTCCAGAATTTCGCGCACCCGCTTCTCCCTGTCTGCGCCCTTGGCAATCTTGTGAATGTGCAAAGGCTCGCCGATAATGTCACCGACAGTCATACGCGGATTCAAGGAGCCGTAGGGGTCCTGGAAAATAATCTGCATATCTTTTCTCAGTTCGCGCAGTTCATCCTTGGGGAGCTCGGGTACATTCTTGCCGTCAAAGATAACATCTCCGAATGTAGGCTCTATCAAACGCAGGATACATCTGCCCGCGGTTGTTTTTCCGCAGCCGCTTTCGCCAACGAGTCCCAGGGTCTCACCTTTTTCGACATTAAAGGTAATGCCGTCTACTGCCTGTACTGCCCCAACTTGCCGGGCGAAGATAATGCCCTGACGAATCGGGAAGTGTTTGACCAAGTTGCGAACTTCCAGCAACACTTCTGGGTTTGCAGCTCTAGCCATAGTTTAACCCTCCTCCTTCTGATCGACATCTGCTGATGCGTCGAAGTCCACGACTTTCCAGCATGCTACATAGTGACCTTCTGCCACTTCAAAGGCTGGGGGTTCCTGCTGCACACACAACTCTGTAGCAAAGGCACAACGGGGGTGGAAGCCGCAACCTTCGGGGAATGTACCCGGAATGGGCACGGAACCGGGAATAGCCTGCAATCTGGAGCCGTCACTGTCCAAACGAGGAATAGAAGCTAAAAGACCTACTGTATAGGGATGGCGAGGTTCCTTGAAGATTGTCAAGGTATCCGCAGCCTCCACAATTTTTCCGGTATACATAACGACCACTTTTTCCACCACTTCGGCAATCACGCCCAGATCGTGGGTGATCATCATAATAGCTGTGCCAAGTTCCTCCCGCAGCTGGGCCATTAAGTCCAGAATCTGGGCCTGAATGGTCACGTCCAGGGCAGTTGTCGGCTCGTCAGCTATCAGCAATTTAGGGTTACAGGATAAGGCCATGGCAATCATCACCCGCTGGCGCATGCCGCCGCTCATCTGGTGCGGATAGTCGTCGACGCGCTGTTCAGGCGAGGGGATTCCCACCAGCCGCAGCATCTCAATGGATTTTTCCCGGGCCGCTTCCTTGTCAAGGCCCTGGTGGAGCATGATGGCCTCAGAAATTTGATTCCCTACCGTAAAGACAGGGTTCAGTGAGGTCATGGGCTCCTGGAAGATCATGGAAATCTCATTGCCGCGTACATGGCGCATCTCCTCTTCGGAGAGCTGCAGCAAATTCTGGCCCTCAAAAATAATCTCACCGTCCACAATCTTTCCGGGCGGTTGGGGAATAAGACCCATAATTGATAGGGAGGTCACGCTTTTACCACAGCCGGACTCACCGACTATGCCGATAGTACCTCCCCTGTCCAGATCAAAGCTGATACCGTCAACCGCTGGTATCACGCCGTCATCTGTAAAAAAATGCGTTTTGAGGTTCTTAACTGACAACAGTTTCTGTGTCATAACACCCTCCCTCTCTTGTTCCTAGACGCCGCCATAGAGGTTGATTGGCAGCGCCGCCTGTACACAGGCAGTTTTAAGGAAACAGCCAATGATATCATACAATCATTCGCCGAATCCTTACGGTATCCTGCAAAGAAATGCTGGAATTCCGAGCGAAATTTACCTCAATACCCTATACTTACCTTAAGCTCGGGTCTGCGCTTAGACCACTCCAACACCAGCCCCTCCAGGCTGAGCCATTTGATTTCCAGCGCGAGGAGCTCTTCACGGGCAGTCAAAAACGTTGTCAATTTCACAACCTGTGACTCAGGGGGAAGATCCAAAACTTCTGCAAGCTCCGGAGAAGCCTGGACAACCTCTGCCCTTTGCCCCGCTACTTCCAGTTGTTCCAAATCAGCAGCGGAAATCAGGCTGCGCAAGTCCAAGCCTGTAAAATCTGCAGACAGCCTGAGCTCCTTGGGGGTAAGCAGCTGCACATAACAGGGTACAGCTGCGCTCTGGTCTAGACAGCCAGCCTGAAAAAGATCAAGTCCTGCCCAATTCGGGACTTCAGGGGCGGCCTTGCTGCCTGCCGTTTTGCTCACAGTAAGTTCCGCCTGGACCGGAAATTCCCCCTGCACCGGCCCTGCCTGGGATGTGCGTTCCAGCCTCCTGGCATAACTGCGACGCATTTCATTGAGGGAGAGCCCGGCCTCAGAGAGGATGGTACGCACATAGGGGGCAGTTGTTCCCGCCTTTTGGGCCAGATCCTTAACTTTCAAAAAAGGGTCTGACTTGGCCAGAGCGATCACCCTATCCTTAATGGATCCATCCATTGCCCCTTCACTCCTTCCAACAGGCTCAGCCGGCTAGAGCAGACGCACCAGCCTCGGCGCTTCAGCCAGTCCGGGAATGCGCCCCCGTTTAGCCACAGCTTGTCCATTAACCTCTTTAATGTCCATAGTCATGTCAATGGCGGAAGCCCCTGATATGTAGCTGCCTACGCCAAAGGCATCTGCACCTGCCTCGGCCAGGATTTTGATCCGTTCCGGGTCTAAGCCGCCGGAGACAAAGATCTTAATCTGACTGTAGCCGGCCAGATCCAGCTTGGCCCTTAGTTCCCGAATCAGCCCCGGAGTAACTCCCCCCCGTTCACTGGGAGTATCTAAGCGTACAGACTCCAGGCCGGTCTTAGGTGAGGAAGCAAGCCTTAAGCTCTCCTCCACCTCATCTTTAAAGGTATCAACCAGCATGGAACGGACCGATTCTGGAGGCATAAATTTATGGTAAGCTTCAGCAGCCTCCAAGGTATCCCCTACAATGAGAAACAGGGCATGGGGTACAGTTCCCGATGGCTCCAGCCCAGCCAGTTTAGCCCCTAAAATGCAGGATGAGCCGTCCACTCCCCCTACAACTGCCGCCCGCTCCATGACGGGAGCAACAGCGGGATGGAGATGCCTGGCCCCAAAAACCAAAACCGGCCTGCCCCCAGCCGCCTCTTTGGCGGTGCGGGCCGCAGTTGCCCAGCCGCTGGAACTGGCTAAGATGCCTAAGATGGCGGTCTCATAAATGCCGAAGCTGGCATAACGCCCCTGGATGCGCATGACTACCTCTTTAGCTTCGAATGCTGCTCCCTCAGGCAGGCTCCAGACCTCAAGGCCCAGGTCCTGAAGGAGAACTTTTGCCTCTTCAGCACCGGCAAAGACTCCGGCACGTCTGGCAAAAATCTCCGCCACAACGGTGGTGTCCTCTTTATTCAGGCCTGCTAGAATCTCCTTGGTTTTGACGAAGTATATGTCAGTTGTCAAACCTCTCTGGATTTCTTCATGGGTGGCTGAAAAAAGCCGGGGAGTCTCCACCGTAAACTCCGCCACTTCCTTTACGGTATCTATCTGTTTGACCATCAATCTTAGCTCCTTCCTGCTCCAACTGCTTTACTGATATAAGAGCGAGTACAAACTGCGCATCATGATCACTTTGCGGACATAGGATCTGGTCTCTGCAAAAGGTATCTGCCCCGACCTCTCATAGGAACCGTCCCACAGACCTTCTTCCAGCCAGCGCCTGGCATTGGTAGGCCCAGCGTTGTAGGCTGCTAAAGCCGCATATTCCGTGGGAAAACGCTCGCAAAGATATTTTAAGTAATAGGTCCCGAGCACCACGTTCAGCTCGGGATCGAACAGATCATCAGCGGAAACGTGTTCAGACCTTCGGCTGCCCAGCCAAGCAGCGGTTTCGGGCATGATCTGCATCAGCCCTATTGCACCCTTCTGACTGACGACATCGGATCGATAACCGCTTTCCACCTGAATCACCGCGGCAATCAGCATGGGATCGAGTTCATGGCTCTGGGCCGCATTTTCAATCAGGTCCCAGTAGTGCAGGGGAAAAGCACCCCGCAAGATGACGGGGGCGCTGACGAGTATAAGTGCCGCAACTGCCAACACTGCCAGGGAGGAAAGGCGTCCCAAAACTCAGTCCTCCGTTGGCTTTAGCATTAAGCCGGTCAGGACAAGCTCTGCGGAGGCCTCGTTGGTAGCCAGCGGGGTGTTATGCACATCACACACCCGCAGCAGTGCTGTAATGTCAGGCTCGTGGGGCTGTGCTGTGAGGGGATCCCGCAGGAAAATCACTGCCTGGATATCTCCCCGTGCCACCATGCCGCCGATCTGCTGGTCACCGCCTAGGGGTCCGGACAGGACTGTGGTTACATCGAGACCGGTGCTTTGCATAATCATCTTGCCGGTAGTGCCGGTTGCTACCAGCTCCATCCCCTGCAGTTTGTCCAGATGGCGCTGGACGAATTCGATTAAATCCTGTTTCTTCTTGTCATGCGCGATAAGTGCTAAAGTCACGTTCTAACTCCTTCCACAGGGCATCAACCTGCTGCCAGGTCTCTGCCAGCGGGCCGCTGTTATCGATCACTATTTTCGCCCGCTCTGCTTTTTGTTCTAATGGCATTTGACTGGCCGCCATCTGCAAGGCCTCTTCCCGCGAAACTCCGGCCCTTTGCATCAGGCGTTCCAGCTGAACCTCCTTTTCCGCATAAACAACCCAGACGCTCTCCATAAACTGATCCCAGCCCACCTCATAAAGGAGGGGCACCTCAGCGAAGACAATTTTCCCCGCTTCTTCCGCCGTCTGTCCTTCCCTTTGCATTCTGGCCAGAACCTCTGGATGGATAATGCCCTCCAGGATTTTGCGCTTAGCGGCATCGGCAAAGACAATTCTGCCCAGTAAACGTCGATCAATAGTGAGATCGCCCTGGATCACCTCAGGGAAAGCCTCCTTGACCTTGTACCAGGCAGGCTGGCGGGGCTCTACTGCCTCCCTTGAAAAAAGATCCGTATCGAGAACGACCGCCCCTAAGCTGAGCAAACGCTCTGCCACTGCACTCTTGCCGCTGGCGATACCGCCCGTTATTCCAATCATCGTCCTACTCCCTTTGGCAGGCCGGGCAAAAGTGACTGGTCCGCCCTGCCACCTTCTTATACTCTAAGTCTACTCCACAGCGGGGGCACTTTTCACCCTTTTTGCCGTAAATCTGCAGTTTATTCTGGAACGACCCTTCCCGGCCGTAGCCTGTGCGGTAATCCCGCAGGGTTGTCCCCTGACCGACGATGGCTTCCTGCAGAACCTCCACAATGGCTTGGTGCAGCTTTTTCAGTTCACGAAGGTTAAGGGACCCGGCCTCCCTTTCAGGGTGAATGCCAGCCATAAACAGACTTTCATCAGCATAGATGTTGCCCAGGCCCGCTATCTTGGTTTGATCCAGCAGCAAACCCTTGATTTTTGCGCTGCGCTTTCTGGTCAACTCCTGCAAATGTTCAACAGTAAACTCCTGCGATAAAGGTTCCACTCCAAGAGTGCTGAGCCCTTTAATTTGCTCATATTTTCCTCTGGGAACCAAGTCTATGGTGCCAAACTTGCGCACGTCCTCAAAACGAAGCTCTCCTCCGGACTCAAAGCCGAAGACTGCCGAGGTGTGCTTGGCAAGTTCAATCTTGGCATCGGAAAAATAGATCAGGCGGCCCGTCATGCGCAAATGGGCCACCATTTCCAAATCATTATCAAGCTGGAAGATTAAGTATTTCCCCCGCCTGGTCAGGTTAATAAAGCAGCTTCCGGTCAGCTGCCGCCTGAACTGCGCAGGGGAAACATGCTGTAAAATCCGCTCATAGTAAACATTTAAAGATTTAATGGGCTGATTTAAGATGACAGGCGACAGGCTGCGCCTTACCGTTTCTACTTCTGGCAGTTCAGGCATCTCAGTTACTCCTTGTAATCTATGTGTGTTACATCTCGCCAGTTAGGCCCGTAGGCGACTTCCGCAAGCAAGGGTACGGCGAGGGGATAGACATTTTCCATTTCCCCTTTTACCAGGCGGGCCGCTTCCTGAAGCTCCTCCTGGGGGGTCTCTAACACAAGTTCGTCATGGACCTGCAAAAGCAGGCGGGTCTTCAGTCCAGACTCCTTAAGGGCTCTGCTGACTTTCAGCATAGCAAGCTTAATGATGTCTGCCGCGCTGCCCTGAATAGGCGTATTCATTGCGGTTCGGGCCGCAAAATTCCTTAAGGCAAAGTTGCGGCTCTTAAGGTTCGGCAAATAGCGGCGTCGACCGGATAAAGTCGTGACGTAGCCCTGCTTTTTACCCAGTTCTACCAATCCGTCCAGGTAGGATTTGACCATGGGATAACGCAGGAAGTAAGAGTCAATATAGGTTTGGGCTTCTGACCTGGTAAGGTTGATGCCCTTGGCCAGCCCGAAGCTGGAAATGCCGTAGATAATCCCAAAGTTAATGGCTTTGGCAGCATTGCGCTGTTCGGAACTGACTTCCTCTAAGGGTAAGCCAAAGACCTCCGCGGCGGTTTGGGCATGGATGTCCTTGCCGCTTCTAAAGGCCTCTAAAAGCACCTGATCTCCAGACAGATGGGCCAATAGGCGCAGTTCAATCTGGGAGTAGTCTGCCATCAGAAGGTAGTGGCCTTCAGGTGCCGCAAAAGCTTCCCTTATCCGGCGCCCCTCTTCGGTGCGGACTGGGATGTTCTGCAAGTTAGGATGGGTGCTGCTCAACCGCCCGGTGGCTGTCACCGTCTGATTGAATGTAGTATGGATCCGCTTAGTCTCAGGCGAGATCAATTCGGCCAAAGAATCGGTATATGTCGATTTTAACTTGGCAACCTGGCGATACTCCAGGACGCTGGCTACTATTTTGTGATCGCTTAACTCTTCCAGGACATCGGCACTGGTGGACGGCCCTGTCTTGGTCCGTTTCAGCACCGGCAGCCCCAGCTTGTCGAATAGGATTACACCAAGCTGCTTAGGGGAATTAATGTTAAACTCCTCCCCCGCCTCGGCGTAAATGGTCCGAGTCAGTTTTTCCAAGGCAGCGTCCAGGTCTGCAGAGATCTCGGCCAGCTTCTCGGGATCAACAAAGATGCCATTTGCCTCCATCTCGGCCAGCGTCGTTAGGAGCGGGAGTTCCAGCTCGCTGTAAAGACTCCACAGTTCGTTGTCTTTCAGCTCCTGCTCCGCCAGGGGGACTGCTTGTTCAAAGACTCGCAAATAGACCGCCCCATACTTGGGATCCTTTGCCTCGATCTCTGCGGCAGGCAGTTTGAAGTGATGGCAAACGGCATCGAGCTCCCAGCGTTTTTCCGGGTCTAGGCAATAGAGGGCGAGCTCTAGATCAAAGGAAATCAGGTCAGTTCCCTCTGCCCCGAGCAGGTGTAACATATCCTTGCCGTTCACTGCCAGGACTTCCTTGCCCTGAAGCCCTGACTTAAGAACTGCTAACTGTTCTTGAACTTTATGGCCGTCTAACGCAAAGACTTGTCCGTCAAGCAAAGCAAAGAGCAGCCCATGCTGGGCGGACTGGAACAGGAAAACCTTATCTGCCTCTTCGAGGGCGGCTTGAAAAGCAGCCCAGCTGCTTTGATCTGCCGGCTTGAAACTTCCGTCCCAGGCTGTTGCGGCCTGAATGGGGGCATCGCCCTGCTCAGCCAAACGTTCTACTAAAGTTCTGAAGCCTAGGTTCTGGAACATTTCCAGTACTGCAGCCCTGTCCATCTCCCTCCGTTCACCTAAGTCTACCTCCAGGGGTGCATCCAGGCGAATGGTGGCCAGTTCCTTGCTTAAATAGGCCTGTCTCTCATAGGCTGTGAGATTTTCCTTTAGTTTACCCTTGAGTTCAGCGAGGTTGGCGTACACGCCATCCATGGAATCGTATCCCTTTAAGAGCTTGAGGGCTGTCTTTTCCCCGACCCCGGGCACCCCGGGAATATTATCGGAACTGTCACCCATTAAGCCCTTCAAGTCGATCACCTGCTTGGGGGTGACGCCATAGTCCTGCAGGAGCTTCTCTTCATCTACAAGCTCAGTTTCGGTAATCCCCCGCTTGGTAAATAAAACCGTGGTCTGGGGCGAGATCAGCTGGAAAGCATCCCTGTCGCCTGTGACAATGAAGACCTGATACCCTTCCTTTTCTCCCTGCTTGGCCACGGTGCCCAAGAGATCATCTGCTTCCCAGCCCTGCAGCTCCATGCGGGAAATGCCTAGTTTATCCAAGAGTTCTTTCATGACCGGAATTTGGGCGCGCAGATCGTCGGGCATCCCCGTCCGGTGGGCTTTGTATTCTTCATACTGGTCATGGCGGAAAGTGGGTCCCGACACATCAAAGGCTACCATAATCTGGTCAGGACGATAATCATCCACCAGCCTCAGCAGCATGTTAGTCAAACCATAAATGGCGTTGGTCGGCTGGCCGCTGGCATTGGTAAGCGGCGGCAGAGCGTAGAAAGCTCGATTTATCAAGCTGTTTCCGTCAATGAGAAACAGACGTTTTTCCACTGGAGATCCCCCATTTCTTCCTTGTCTATTCCACAGCCGCCTGTAAAAACCTGCCTTAGTTGGGTAAAGACGCCCTATCTGCCGAGTATTACATAGAGGCATCGGCTTGAAATAGGCGAATGAAGGGATGTAAGATAGATTTAGACTAGAAAAAGGAGTATGCATATGCGACCAAAAAAGTATCTCGCTTTTGTTCTTTCATTACTTGTCCTGGTCAGCCCCATCCTGGGAGGCTCGGCCGCTCTGGCCTCCTTTACCGATATCGAATACAACTGGGCAAGAGACGCCATTCTATCACTTGACGAGGAAGGTCTCTTTGGGGATCTTTGGGCAGATCAGTTTGCACCATCCCAAAGTGTCAGCCATGAAGAGCTCTTCACCTTGATCAACAGGGCTTTTGCACTGACAGAGGAAGAAGGGGAGAGCCTCTCAGCCTGGCTCGGCGACCTCTTGGCAGCCCACGCAGAGGGTGTCACTCGGGGCGAGTTTGCCGCCGCCCTCGGCAATGTGCTTGGACTCGGTGAACACACAGATGCTCCCCAGGGCTTTTATCCTTCCTTCGCCGACCTTAATCAGGACTATCCCGGTTTTATCGGGGTCGAGCTGCTGCAAAGACTTGGCCTTTTGCCAACCCACATGCTCGGGCGCTTTGAGCCTTATCGCCTCATTACCCGGAGTGAAGCGGCCTATATCTTAGATCAGGCCCAGCAACTCGAGAAAATTTCAGGTACAGTAGGCGAGGTGTCTGAAGGCAACCGACAGTTTACCCTCACTCCAGGGGAAGGCGGGGCAGAACTTGTCCTGCGCCTCCTCGGGGAGACTCTGTATATTTCCCCAGGCAATTTGACCCGGGATATTATCAACAGAGAGGAACAGCTGGAGGCGGGCCATAACATTCGGGTCTTAGCCCGCAAAGATCAGGCGCTCCTGATCAGCCTGGAAGAAATCTCTCCGGCCCAGGCAGTTATGGAAGGTTTGAACAATGCCACCAGAGCGCTTTTAGATGTGCTCACCCCGGCCCAAATCAACGCCATTATCGCTGGCGACTGGGATCTGCTTGAGGAAGAAGTCAGCAGCGAGCTCTATGATGAGCTGGTAGACAGAGGGGTTTCCCCCTGGGAAGCAGACGCCCTGCTCAAGCGGGATTGGGAAAGCGTCCGGGTGATGCTCCAGGAAAGGCTCACCCAGGAGGCCGCGGACTACCTGAACGTTGCACCTGAACTGATCCACGCCGCCATCAGTCAGGACTGGCAGAAGCTTTTGGAATATGCCCAGGTAGAACTGGCCCAACGTCTGCTGACGAGCGACTGGCTCAGGGATGCAACCACGAACAACTAGTTGGAACATTTGCCTCTGGGGGCCAGACGAACCGCAGTTCACCTAAAAGTTCCCGCTCCACAATGAGCCGGGCGGGCAGATAAATCTCACCCCAGAAAATAACGGCACCGCATTGGGTCGGCATCAGCCTCGGACTGACAGCCGGCCCTTTTAGATACACTTCATTCTGGAAAAGAAGGGCTGTGCCAAGGATTTTGTCCCCTAAATACGCGGTTGGGCTGTGAAAAATAAGCCTCTCCTCGTCCAGGCTGCAGCCGAGTCCGGTCAGTTCGAGATAATACTCCAGGGGCAAGTAATATTCTTCGCCCCACTTCACTGTGGCAAAGGCAGTTTCGTCCCGGGGATCAAAGGGCAAATCATAAGGCAGGAAGAACTTGCCGTTCCACTCTGCTGCTATGCGTTCTGTAGATTTAAGTTCCCCTTCCCCGCTATTGAGCACCAGAGGCCATTCCCAGGCTAAAGCAGAAGGTTCCTCTGTAGGGGCTTTAAGCAGACTTTTTAGCGCTGGCCTGAACACACCGCTCCAGCCCAGCCTGTCCAGCTCCTCTTCGAGCTGGGCGGAACTGACGCCCTGCTTGTAGACATCGGGGTAAACCGTGATCGCCTTGGTATGGAGCAGCGGATCTTCCTGAATAATGACTGTTTGGTAAATCAGCTTAACCGGGGTGCCGACCTGCACCAAGTCTGCTAATTCTTCCACGTCTTCATTAAACATGCGAATGCAGCCCGATGAGGCCGGTGAACCGATGGAGCCGGGATTGTTGGTGCCGTGGATGCCATAGCCCGAGAAGCCCAAACCCAGCCAGCGTGTGCCCACAGGGTTTTCCGGACCTGGAGGAATTGGGTTTCCTCCCTGGGCAGGATAGTAGGTGGGATCTTCCACCTTGTTAACAATTGTGGTTTCACCTAAGACTGATGGATTAAGCTCGGTGCCGATGCTGACAGGAAACTCCCTGATCGGCACCCCTTCGTCGTAGAGATAAAGGGTAAAGGCCGGAATATTGATCACAACCAGGCGCTCTGCCTGGACTGTGAAAGTGATGAGCACCAAGAGCAAAAGGGTACTTACAGCAAGAAAGCCTTTTTTAGCCAAAAAAATCTCCTCCTCGCTTCAGTATTTCAAGCGCAGGAGGAGATTATTCTCAGTCTAGCTGCAGCGGCTGAATCCGCATTCCAGGCAGGTAGCGCATCCGCTTTCTTCTACCATGGTTCCGCTGCACTCAGGGCAGGTGCTGCCTGTAAAGGGGTTCGAGTTTACCCTTGCCACTGTCTCCCTTGTGGCAGCAGCCTCAGCCATGCCGTTACTTTGCAGGTATTCTTCTAAAACATGGGCTATGGCATCTGGACAGGAGAGAATCTGCTTGCCGTCCTGCCAAATCGGATGGGGGCAGCGAATACCCTTCAACTGCTTAACCACCTGCTTAGCCTCGACGCCGGAGCGCAGCGCCAGAGAGATGATTCGGGCAGTGGCCTCCGAGAAGGAGCCCGCACAGCCCCCGGCTTTGCCAATGGTTGTGAACACTTCGCAAATGCCTTGTTCATCTGCGTTAATGGTTACATATAGGGTTCCGCAGCCGGTTTTCACCCTCACCGTCTGCCCTGTGGTCACCCGGGGACGCCTGCGAGGGGTTGGGCGAGCTGTTTCGGACGCTGCGGCCTCCTCAGACTCAGGCTTTTTGTGTCCTACGGTGAGCACTTCACCTTCGCGCGATCCGGCCCTGTACACGGTAACTCCCTTGCAGCCCAGCTCGTAAGCGAGCTCATAGACATGACGAATGTCTTCTTTTGTGGCTTCCTTAGGGAAGTTCACAGTCTTGCTGACAGCGTTGTCAGTGAACTCCTGGAAGGCCGCCTGCATGCGGATGTGCCACTCGGGGCTGGTCTCATAGGCAGTCACAAAAACCCGGCGCAGTTCGGCAGGAATGGCCGCAATATCTTGCACATTGCCCGCTTGGGCCACCATTTTAATCAGTTCAGGTGAATACAGCCCTTCTTCTTTGAGAATAGCTTCAAACTGAGCATTAACCTCAATCAGCTGGTCATTGTCTAGGACATTGCGGGTAAAGGCCAGGGCAAAAACGGGCTCGATACCGCTGGAACAGCCGGCAATAATAGAAATGGTGCCAGTTGGTGCAATTGTGGTTACTGTGGCATTGCGCATTGGCCTGCCGCTTTTTTCAAAGATGCTGCCCTCCCAGTTCGGGAAGGATCCCCGCTCCTCGGCGAGCTGTGAGGAAGCGTCGTGACCCTTGGTTTGGATAAAACGCATGATCTCCCGGCCGAGCTCTACCCCTTCGTCACTGTTATAAGGCACGCCAAGGCGCATGAGAAGATCCGCAAAGCCCATCACACCAAGGCCGATCTTCCTGTTGGCATAGGTCATGTCCCTAATAGCGGAAATTGGATAATCATTGACTTCAATGACATTGTCCAAGAAGCGAACGCCAATCTCTACAACTTCCTGCAGACGGTCCCAGTTTACTGTCCATTTGTCCCCTTCCAGCCTGGCCATTTTCGCCAGGTTGATGGAGCCAAGGTTGCAGCTTTCATTGGGCAGCAGCGGCTGTTCGCCGCAGGGGTTGGTCGCTTCAATTTCACCTACATGGGGCGTGGGATTGGCCCGATTAATGCGGTCAAGGAAGATGATGCCCGGTTCCCCGTTTTTCCAGGCCATCTCTACGATCAGCTCGAAGACTTCCTGGGCATTAAGCTGACCTACAACTTCCTGGGAGCGCGGATTGATGAGGTCATAGTTTTCCCCGGCAAAGGCGGCCTGCATAAACTTTTCAGTCAGCCCTACCGAGATGTTAAAGTTAGTGATTTCGTTGGTATCAGCCTTGCACTGGATAAAATGGAGGATGTCAGGGTGATCCACCCGCAAGATCCCCATATTGGCACCGCGACGGGTGCCTCCCTGCTTGATGGCGTCTGTGGTGGCGTTATAGGCCTTCATAAAGGAAACAGGTCCGCTGGCCACGCCGCCTGTGGTGCTGACTACATCGGCATTAGGCCTTAGGCGCGAAAAGCTGAAGCCTGTTCCGCCGCCGGATTTTTGAATCAAAGCTGTGTTTTTTAGCGTGTCGAAAATTCCTTCCATGGAGTCCTCGATAGGAAGAACAAAACAAGCGGATAATTGCTGTAAATGCCGCCCAGCATTCATTAATGTGGGGCTGTTCGGCAGGAACTCCAGGTTGTCCATGACCTCAAAAAAACGCTCTTCCCAAATGGGATCTTCTTCTAATTGAGCTATGTTTTTGGCAACTCTGCGCAGCATATCTTCAGGTGTTTCTACAATTTCGTTGTTTTCTTTTGCCAGATAACGCCGTTCCAGGACCGTTTGGGCATTTTCAGATAATTGCATTCATTTCTCCTCCCTGACCACTATAAGTTGGTGTTTGTGCTTGTCCATTATACTATATATGGTGACTGATGTCTATGGAAGAACAAAAAAAATCTGAGCATCAACTGACGCTCAGACTAAATGCGCTGCCGTCTATTAGTTTAAGTGACTTTGGGACTCCTCACGGGAACAATCTGGGCAGATGCCGTGAAACTCCAGGCGATGTGTGAAAACTTCGTAGTCACCGATCTTCTCTACTTTTTTCTCAAGTTCTGGCAAGCAATCCATCTCGAGATCTTCAATGGAGCCACAACTCTCGCAGATGAAATGATAGTGGCACTCAGAATTGGCGTCAAAACGCGAGTGATTACTGCCGTAGGACAGCTCAAGAATCTCGCCGTTCTCGCTTAAGGTTCGTAGATTCCGATAGATTGTACCTAGACTGACGTGGGGCATTTCTTTGCGGACTTCCTGATACACCCAGTCCGCGGTGGGATGGCTCTTCGTTGAACGCAATACTTCCAAGATAGCCTCCCTCTGCCTTGTACGTCTGATAAATCCTTTAGGCTTCACTGCGATTCCTCCAGCTCTTTAATGAGAATACTACTTAATATTGTACCACGTAAGGATCTAATGTCAAGGCAGAATCCCAGCCAGCCGATTTATGGCAGGTACATTTCCCTGAAGCAAAAAGCTGCTAATGACCTCTGAAACCGACCCGGCGTCTTGCATCAAGAGTTTTACCAGACCACCGGTAACGTAAACTTTTTTCCTCATGGAGCTGGTGTAGAATTTTTTCAGCAAAGGGCACCGGCCAGTTGAGGTGTATCTGGATATTTTCCACGCTGCACTCTACATCTTCATCTGTTCTCCCTCATGATTGCAGCCTGGTAGTGAATCGTCTCTTCTTTTTTCAGCTTGCCAAGACAGAAGTGGGAGAAACCTGCAGCGCATCTGCCATCCTGTCACTACCGCCGAGATTGCATATTGCTTTCAGTTCACCCCGTTTTAGGCATACCTAAATTTAATTCAATTATTTGCCTAACTTTAAATTATTGCAACCCATTGCCATTTAAGACAGCAGGATATGTAGCCGGCCTCGCAGTTTTCGAAAAAAGTGGTTGCAAAAACCCCGAGTTCATGGTAGGATTAATGATGTTACGAGAAAGAATACGCCGAAGTGGTGGAATTGGCATACACGTACGACTCAAAATCGTATGGGCACGTCCCGTGTGGGTTCGACTCCCACCTTCGGCACCATATAAGTATGAAAACCCCATCATGGGGTTTTTTTGTTTAACAGTGCTCTTCGCAAACGTGAGGAAAGTGGGCCTCCAAGTTACATTGCTTAGGCCGCCGCTTCCTATAGCGCATTATCCAGAATAACATAACCAGTGTCCATGATCTCCTTGGCAAGAGGATCAGCGGGGACAAAATCCTGAGGTAAAAAAGGAATTGGTTCAATACGCAAATCAATCTGTCTCCGAAACCTCATTAACTTCAACTGATCCTCTAAGCGATCCCCGGTGAAGTCCGGAGACACAACTGCAACATCAATATCGCTATCTATGTGTGACTTGCCTTTTGCGAAGGAGCCATATAGGATCACCTTCTCTAGTTTGATATGGTTACGAAGAAGAGCAGCGTATTGACTAGTTATTTTTCTGGCATCATCTGCAGAACATCGTTCAGCCATGCTCTCACTTCCTCAATTTTCGTGATATTTTGATCCGCAAATTCTTGAGAACACTTTTTGTAGAAGGCTTGTTTGAGATCTGGATACCGTGCATTTATATTGAATGTGGTTATCATGTCTAGATAATCAGCCATTTCATCGTCAAACTCCAACTTACAAAGATTGGCTAATCGTAAGAGATCGTGAACCCTGGGTGCATGCTCTTCCATCATCTTAACATAGCACGCCTTCAACAGCTTCTCCAAAACAAGATGTCCCATAAACAGTGCCCAATGGTAATCTCCGGTTTCGTAGAGATTGCGCATGGTAATATAATCCTTCTCGGCGGTTTCCATCCAATACTTGGCCAATTCTTCAGAATCCATATGTACCCCCCTCCAAGAACTAAGAACACGGACTATCTTGCTCAATATTGCCTTCTTGACCTACCTCAAGAGGTGAACGTGTTCTCAATAACACCTGGTAATACACGATACAGTGAGCCACCTATACATTCTTCAAAATGTTTTTTGATTGTGAACGTAGCTTTCCACTTTGCAATGGTGTAGTTATTTACACCGTGTCGCAGAGCTACATCAATCATCCTTCGTTCGAGAAGACAAAACCCTTCCGGTAAGGCTAATGCATCACACAATTGAATGAGGCGATCATAATCATCAAACTCGGCACTGCTCAGNAAATTCTGTATGAAGTCCAATTCTTCAGGAGACACATCCCANTGGCCGAATACAGCATTGACTTCTTTATACGGAAAAGAGTGTGTAATGCAGATTCTGGCAGGCAGACTGTATCCTTGACGCATTAGATAATTGTAGCCGTCAATACTGTGTCGCATACTGGTAACCCCAAATCGTCTCCCAATATCGTGTAAGGTCCCTAGTACCAACGCGATCTCTGGATCCAAGTGCGGGCACCTCTGTGCAATCAACTGCGCCGCTTTACCCACATGAAGCGAATGAGATACCCAGCGACCCGGATTCAATTTCTCAGCCTCGGTCAAAAACGCCTTAGCTTCCTCAACACTAGGAGTATCATCCCTAGTATTCTTTATACCATTCACAAAGATTACCTCGTTTCAATTCGTAACCTGAGGTTAGAATTTCTCCATCCATCTGGCATCACACCTAGTGAATACACAATTCCACGTGGCACGGGAATTACCTGCAATGTGAAGTGCGCTACCGCGCTGATGCCTCTACCTAATTGATCACGAAGGAGATCAACCAACCTAAACCACTCGTACAAATAATTCATAGACGTACCAAGTGATTCTCGCAATTACTTACACTAATCAAAAGTGTCCTGCGCAAATCCCACCTTCGGCACCATTGCTTTCAATTGCCTAGTTTAGCTGGTCTTTTTTATTCTATGAGGGCGTTAGCTCATCATTTGCTAATCAAGCAGAACTATCGAGGTTTAGAAATCGAGGTTTGGAACCAACCACATACTTAAATTTGGAGTGCGTCGCCGAAGAATTGGGCGGCGCTTTTTTTCATGGTTGGACTCACATGTGAGTGGGTGTCAAGAGTCAATGAAATATTGGCGTGATCCAGGCGTTCCTGGACCACTTCTACATACAGTACTACGATGCACACCGTTCCTGCTTTCTCCCATAACGACCTTGGCATGAGGGCAAGCGCCATTAATGCCCTTGATAAAGTGCTGGAGGCCGTAGACATGAAAGACTTGATCTAGGCCTAGCGGATCTCAGGGGCAATCTTATGATTGAATGCGCTGTTCCGCAAGCTTTAAAACCGTCTCATCATTCCTGACCGAGATAACTACAATCGTCATGATTTCTTGTTCCCGGACAATGCCTATACTACCCTGAGCCCTGATTTCCGGAGCTTAATCTTACAATAGCCTGCGAGCTGCGCTGTCGCACGGTTACCAAGAGGCTTGCCATAACCACCTTCATGATTGGGCAGTGGATTATGGGCAACTTTCTCTATTGCCTTGAGCACCTGCGTGCGCTGGGTTCTATCTAGTCGATGTAGATCCTTCCGAGCCATCTCATGGTATACAATGTCCCACGCCATCACTCAATCTCCACATCAATGTCATCTAGTTCTGCCGGATCAATCTCTAGCTCTTTCAGGACATCTTTATGGCTAACAAATCGGATGGTTCAGACGACTTCATGCGCTCTTCTGCTTCTGCATGTAAGAGGAAATTCTCTATCATATCCATCAGTTCTGTATATTTCTTGGGATCAAGCAGAACGCAGATTGGCTTGTTGTTCTTCACAACAATCNTGGTTCCGCTCTTGGCTACTTCTTCAAAAATCTTGCCTGCCTCACCTTTGTTGAAACGCGATATAGGGACAATGGACTCCATGAGATCACGCATGTCTTTCTNAAACATTTGCCACACCTCTTTCTAATCGTCATCACTAGTGTTCACTGTATCAGTAATTAAATTATAATTTCAGCCAATGTATTTGTCGATATATTTATCGATATAAACCGCCAGGCTTGAATAAACCCCCTGTGTCAGGGTAGTTGTCGTAGGGTCAGTCCACAGNAAAGTATCGTTAAAACAGAGGACTTACGGTAGAGTCAACAATGGTCAGATACAGTGAAGAGTTTAAATACTCAATTGTTAGCAAGATGATGCCGCCACAGAACCAGTCTGTGGCTGACACAAGTCTTCATGTTCGCAGTATACTCTACCGAATCTCGATATGAACTTCCTTCCCTAGATCCTTGGCCACCTTCACCACAAAATCCAGAGAAGGGTTATAGGAGCCACTTTCAAATCTGGATATATTGGACTTCTGGGCACCCACGCGCAGAGCCCATTCTTCCTGTGTTAGACGTTGAGCGTTCCTCTCTTCAATTATTTGTGAGATCACCTCATAGCGGGGTTTTAGCTTTTCGTANTCAACCCGAACTCTTCATCCTTCATCAGTTGTTCTCTTCGAACTTCACACTAGGTTTGCGTCTGCCATCAGTACCTAGTTTACCCATACCTACACCTTCTCTCGTAGTCTGCTTTATATTTGCGGGCCCGCTCTAACTCCCGTGCGGGGTCTTTTTACTCTTCTTCACACAGCCATGAAGTAAGACGAATGTATTCCGCTGAAGAGAGAAGTAAAAGATTCTAGAAATATCGGACGAAAACTTAATCCGTAGCTCATAGAACCCTTTGTTATTCTTCCCTTTTATTGGTTTAGTTCTCGGAGTCGGGGCCATGCGCCCTCAGCAACTCAATCTCACTATATGCCTTAGCTCGCATCTTTGGCTGCAGAGATAGTAGAAACTCCATCGCTGGTACTTTACCGCTTTCAGTCTGATAATACTCCAAATTCTAGTCCGCCCGCAGCCGCCCTCCAAAAACAACGCGTCTTTCCTGCCTCTTTCGATCATAAACCCGATATCCATTTACTCATCCTGACGCGCATATCTTAATGCCCGCAGCGCAAAGGCCAATACCTCGTGTAGGCGGGGCGCAGTTCTATGCTGGAACTACTGGCAAAGAGCTGTTCAATGGAAACTTCTTTGCGGAAGGGATCAAACTTCAAACAAAAAAATTGTAGAAGTCGCATACACGACCTCTACAAACGATTCTACATAGAGCTCCCCTCGTTTTCACGCTATCCTACCTATTCATCAATCCAGTTCCCCTAGGATGAGTATGGAGTTGTACTCTGTAACTGCCAGCTGATCACCTTTGGGCGACCAAGCTAGAGCCTGCAGACCCCAACCCACACCAGGGTACGTATAGAGAATTTCCCCAGTGCCAATGTCCCAAATTCTAACAGTACCATCATGGCTGCCCCCTGCCAGATAGCGCCCACAAGACCACTCCACAACGGTAACTAGGCTCTCATCGCCAGCCAAGCTCCTCACGATCTGATCTGTTTCTAGATCCCAAACCAAAACAGTCCGATCATAACCAGAACTAGCTAAGTACTTGCCATCAGGAGACCAAGCAATGGATCGCACCCAATTGGTGTGCCCCTTAAGTTCTTTGATTTCCTTCCCCGTTACACCGCTAAAGACATGAACAGCCTGATCGTAACCTCCAAAAGCAATTTGATCGCTGTGGGGAGACCAAGCAACGGTAGTAATCCACCCTTGGGGACTTTGTATACCTACTAACTGGGTTCCTGTGGGTACATCCCAAATTGCCACAGTGTTATCCCAACTGGCGCTCGCCAGCCTCCTGCCATTAGGCGCCCAGCTTACAGAAAGAACTACGTCTTCATGGCTAACGGATTTCATCCCGACAGCGAATTCAAAACCCTTTTCATGTAAAAATGGCTTTTTTATGCGTTCAGTGAAGGCACCGAGGTATTCGCCTTCCGTCACATTCCAAACCCGCACAAACAAATCATGCCCACAACTGGCTAGAAAAGTGCCATCCGGTGACCAGGCAAGTTCCTCCATAGGCCCGCTATGGCCAGGAAGCAGTTGAAACAGTTCCTTGCGTGCCTCGAGATCCCAGATTCGGATATACCTGTCTTCCCCTCCGGAGGCCAGATAATCTCCCTGAGGCGACCAGGCCAAAGCCTTAATAGCAGCGTTGTGACCCGCAATTTTCGCTAGATTCTCCCCCGATTCTGCCGACCAAAGATGAATCACGCCTTTAGAACTACCACTAACCAAGAGATAGGATTCCCTGCCCCAACCTAATGAAAAGAGGGGGGTTCCCGCATTGATGCTTTTCACCAGTTCCTGCTTTTGCATATCCCAAACCTGGATCACTTTTTCAGTACTAGCGGCCAAATAACGGCCGTCATAAGACCAACTCAAAGTAGTAACTTCGTCTTGGTACCGCTCCAGGAAAATACGCTCCTCTGTTTCGAGGTTAAGAACCTCTAAAGCACCGTTTCCCAGACCTATGGCAACCCAAGAGCCCTGGGGCGCAGCAGATAGGGACATAATCTTGTCCCCCACCCCAAACTCATAACTAAGTTCTCCCTCATCGACCTGCCATACCTTTAGGCTAAAAGCATCGCCGCCGCTGAGCAAAAACCTCCCGTCCGGAGACCAAGCAACCGCCCTCACCCAACTTTCGTTAGAAAACGACTTCAGTTCAGCGCCCGTGGCAAAGTCCCAAATCCTAACCTTACCATCCCAGCCGGAACTTGCCAGTTTGGTTCCATCAGGCGACCATGTTAAATCCGAAAGTGAGATAGTGTGGCCCTTTAATGTCTTGATTTCTTGGCCTGTCTGCCAATCCCAGACCTTAATCATGCCGTCCCTAGCACCACTGGCTAAGTAGTTACCCTGAGGAGAAAACGCAANAACCTTAATGGGACTTGTGTGTCCGGACATTGTTCTCACCAGTTGTCCATCGTCTGTTCTCCAAATCCTGATCGTCCTGTCATTACCACCGCTGGCTATATACTGATCATCGGCAGTGAAAGCAACAGNTTCCACCCGATCCAAGTGGGCATCGAAAGAAAACTGTGTCCCCCATTTGGCAAAATCAGGTTCTCTCCAGGGATAAGCCACAAATTCCAACTCCTGAACTTCCCCCACTGCCTGTCTCTCCGGAACAAAATTATAACCGGTTTTACGAGGTACAATAACTGTGTTATTAAACGCAGCAATCTCGAAGTACCCTTCTGCCTCTGTCTCTGTATATGAACTCGTTCCATCCACAATTAAGAGGCTTACGCCTGCCAAACCCGATGCATGATCTTCTGCCAAGATTACCCTCCCCGAAGTAATGCTTGCCTCAGGCCCGGCACCACTCTGATCGCAACCACTTAAGGAAAGGACAAGCAAAATCAAACCAAACATCAAGGAAAGGCACTTAGACCTTCTGATCATGTCTCCCATTTCTCCTTCGTTGTGCATTCTCCTAAACTAATACTCCAACAATACAAAGAATCCTCTTATGCCAAATCTAGCAAGTATCGTCCTGGCTTCTTTAGCGCAAGAGGGGCTGTTCGTGGGTTATGTCTTAATGTATGTTGGCGAGGAGAATCTTCAAATCATAAACTTCATGATAGAGAGTCGTTTTCAAGAAAGGAGCTATGGGGCGGCAGAATAAAGGATCAACACAGCGACGTTCCAAGAGGCTAAGATCGTTATCAGCATGTTTTTCGGACTCTTGTTCCGCGAACGTACAGTCAACATTTTACCTGGGCAACCCATTTTGACTCCAGGACCTAGAAACTAATGGTCGAAAGCTCCCCCAAAATATCCTCTAGTTCTTGGAGAAATGATGGATCCGCCAAGCGTTCTTCCCTGCCCCGTTCTACAGCCCGCCCAAGCCGGAGGATGATTGATGCCAACAATTCGAGGGGATCTCTCGCCCTGGGCTCCTGCACCAATATGCGGGCACCAATGAGACAGACCGCGTCGATTTCATTAAAGCCAGGAACTTGGTCAGTTTGGAGCTCCAGCCGAACATGTCGCGCCGGGATGTCGACCTTAGTATTTTCGATGTACAAGATGCGGGATTCCTGTGGAGCGGCTTGGGCCCTGCCTTCCCAGACCACATGTGCCCTGCCTGCATCATCAATAAGCTCAGCCTTGACGATAGCCCCTGGATTATAGGTTTCATACACGTCGATACGCTGTACAAACACGGCCTCGTCGTAGAAGAGTTCAACCCACTCCGTCCCGCTGTTGCTGTACGCTGCGGTCCAGGCTTGATCGTAGTCGCCATATTTGGGATAAACATCTGGCGGGCCAGTCATGTGCTCTGGAGTCCACCGATCCTCCCGGTACTGGCTGCTGGCTTTAGCTCTGCTTGCCCACTGGATAACCATGTCGGACTGCCCGAGGCTTTGAGGCCAAGGGGAGTTATGGCTGCCAGTAATGCTCACTGCGTCAATCTCGTTCCAGCCGCCAACAGAGTCTGTATCCAAAGTGATCTTTACCACGCTGCAGGGTATTGTAACGATGTCGTTTTTCACACTGAACACCCTTGCGTCGGTGACTGCTGGACGTCCCCCTTTACCTTCCCAGATCAAGTGCCAGCGTCCTGTCGTGTCCACAAGTTCCACTTTTACTATGGCCCCTGGATTAAAGGTTTCATAGATCTCCACACTCTCCACATAAACGGCCTCAGCAAATCTAAGTTCTACCCACTGCAGACCGCCGTTTTGAGCAGCGGGTGCCCAAGCGCGCCCGTTGTCCCCATAACCAGGGTACACATCGGGCTGACCCAGGATTTGCTTTGCCGACCAGTCCCCGCTTCCGTATTCACTGCTAGCAGAGGCTGCTATAGCCCACTGCGTAATCGACTGGCCCTGGACGTCGCAGACAGTGCCAAGCAAGACTACAACAGCGAGAAGCGCAATCATCCAACAGTTTCTTTTCATTTATCTTCCCCCAGTCCCTTATTTAAACAGAAGATTCTTGCAGCGTTCACAACGATCGTTACCAATCGGGTTCCTCCGCCGGCAGACGTTGCAGTAGATCACCTCATCCTTAGACTTATCGTACTTCTCATANGTCTCCAGGGCGGGATGATAGCGAACACGCTCTCCAATTTCTAGGTAGTCATACATCTCTCCACCCCGTTTACGCTCAACGATTTTCTTTTTCTTGCCCCGATCGGTTCGTATCAGCACAATGTATTCCATATACGATTGGCTGGGGCCGTCATCATCCCGTTCATAGCGCCTTTTCTCCAGCTTTTTCACAACTACACCATCCCAAGCTCGTCTTTTCATTTTTGCGAAACGCCACAAGCTGATTGCCAGCATGAAAAAACCCAGACCACTGCCTATGATTAGCGCTTCGTTGAGGGGCATTGCATCGCTGACAAGACCGGCAATGAGAAAACCTGCCGGAAACAGCAAAGTCAAAAACAAGGCAAAACCCAGAGACCATCTTTTGTTTTTTCTGATGGTCTCTAAAATTTCGGGAGAATCCGCAACACGGGACCAGCCCACCAAGGGGCGCTCCTCCTCAGGCATCTTATCCCTCCCCTT
>JGI24707J26582_10000225_pt1 | contig 41700 bp, 35 predicted proteins | sample BioPla1DNA1_FD_26582 | JGI IMG/M metagenome (IMG submission 26582)
CCATAGGCTTTGACTCCTCGTTAAAGTTAATATCTCCGGCAAAGGCTAGGACGATGGGATTGCTTTCATTACCTTCATCCTTATTTTCATCCTCTTCTTGATTTTCATCTTCTTCTTGACTTTCATCTTCTTGGTCGGATCCAGAGACCTCTTTATTACTACCATCGGGATTCCCTTGATTATTAGTTTCGCTACTTTTATCGGGAGAGCCACTAGGTTCTAAGTTTTCATTGGGGTCATTCTCCTTGTCCCTAGTTTCCGCTTCCTTATCCGCTTGGGAAGATTGCTCGGTATTATCTTGTACCATATCCTGAGTCTGATNTGCNTTCTNATTTGCNTCCTTACGATTGATATTTATGGCATAAATCAGCAGTCCAGATAAGGCAACTAGGAAAATGATATTTATAAGGGATAATACCGTAATAAGACCTTTTTTCTTCATATGACTTCCTTTCAGTGATAAATTATTTAGATAGTTGCAGTATACGATCCGCCAGCTGGCTGTTTGGCAGACAAATAGTAAAATGCTTTCTAGAGAATAAAAATCCTCTTACCTTTCAATTATTTAGGTAAGAGGATGAAATTTTTATACTTTTACTTATCTTTCTTAAATTTACTTGTTATCTTTTTGAAAAAGCCCTGTTTTTCTTTTTTAGTTTCTAATCCGCTTCTTAGTCCTCTTACATCCATAATGTAAATCCCACTAAGTACAGCTTTCACTTCCTTCTTAACGGGTATAATATCAAATACCTTGGGATCACAAATTAAAGACATAATCTTAGGGCCAATTTTCGCTTTTACAATTGGAACCTTGGAAGCACGCAAATATTTCGGCATCTGATCAAACACAATTTTTGGAAGGTTTGCATCTTTTAGTTTCATTTTTTTCTTGTCAATGACCAAAATAGATACCGTCTGGGCTGCAGCTTGCTTCTGAGCCTCCACCTCGTCCTGTTTCTTTTGAAGTTTACGTCCAACAAAATATAAAACAACTAAAATACCGATTACTACAGCGGCAATGATTAATAGTATAAGTAATACATTATCCATAGGATATGTACCTCCTAAATTTCTATTGTTCTGCTTGTCCTATAAGGGCAACGTTTATTGTACCATTTTTTCATATAAAAATAAATAGGAAAATTTAAATTCTTATAATATAATATCCTTCGACAATACTATAATAATTTAGAATTTTTCTCCAGCATTTCTTTGATAATTTCTTGAACATAGGATCCCAAGAACTTAGATTGCTCTTTCGATAAGTCTTTTGGATAGATTGGCTTTCCAAATTCAATCACTACAGGGGCTTTTCGAACCCAGGGAACATGGTTTTCGAAGATTTCATCTGTATTTGATATNGCCACCGGTATAATGGCACAACCNGTTTTTTGAGCAATTTTAAAGCTGCCTTCCTTAAAGGGGAGCATTTCCTTACCTTGATTACGGGTTCCTTCCGGTGAGATAAAGACAGAATAACCGTTCTTTACTTGCTCAATTCCCTTTAAAATCGTCTCTAATCCTTGTCTGATATTTTCTCGATCTAAAAACAAACACTGTAAAAAACGCATCCAGGTACTTAAAAAAGGTATCTTAGCTATTTCTTTCTTGGCTATAAACCCAGTTAATGTAGGAAGACAGGAGTAGGCCACAGGAACATCAAAATAGCTTCTATGATTTGCAATATAGAGAACAGCCTCGTCCTTAGGAACGTTTTCTACTCCAATAACGGTTCGCTTTACACCGCAGATCAATAATAGAATCCGAAAGGCAAATACGACAATAGCCTGTGAACTAGCCACCATAGCCCTTCGATTAAATCGACCGATGATAAACTCTATCAAATATAGGGGAATGCTTATAAGGAAGAAAATCAGTAAAAATAATATCGCAAAAATAAGGCGCAGCATTATAAACCCTCCAGATCTTATTCAAAAGCTTCATTTGAATAATTAATTTAAAAATGTTTATAAAAACGTTGTTCAAACACAATAGTAATTGTTTTCAACTTGAAATATTATAAAATGATCAATTACAAAATTAAAAAGATCAATTATAAATTTAAATAATAGGGTAACCTATTTTTATAGCCGATTCATTAATTCATACTAGATGTTTTTGCATTAAGCTAATATGAAGATAAAGCATATATAAATATAAAGTTAATATGAATATAAATTATTATGCACAACTTTATAAAAATTTTATAGGAAAGCTCGAAAACATAAGTTTTCGAGCCTTTCTTTGCCCGTATTATATTAAATATAGTCGATAAATTGATCGGTAGATTCAATTATTTCATATATTTCAGAAACCTATTTTTAAATTTTAAAGTTGTTTTGAAGTTTTATTTTCAAGTTTTGTTTTCAAGTTTTGTTAAGGTTGGGAATAAGTTATTTTTTCTCTTTTGCACGATCGGAAGAATTCAAAGCATCTGATTTGTCAGAGCTATGGGAGGAATTCGACTTATTCCCTGGATCCGTATTATTGGAAGGATTCAAGCCATTCCCTTGATCCGTATTATGAGAAGAATCCGAACCATTCCCTTGGTCTACATTATGGGAAGGATCTAAGCCATTCCCTGGATCCGTATTATTAGAAGGATCCAAGCCATTCTCTGGATTCGTATTATGGGAAGGATCCGAACCATTCCCTCGGTCTACATTATCGGAAGGATCTAAACTATTCCCTGGATCTGTATTATGGGAAGGATCCAAACTATCCTCAGGATCTATATTATCGGAAGGGTCCGAACTATCCTCTGGATCTGAGTCATCAGAAGGATCAGAATCATCTGGTGTGTCTGAATTTTCTGCTTGATCCGTATCCTGGGAATCTTGATCCGGATTATTGTCCTCTGTTTCTTCTCCGGTTTCTTCTTGAGATTCTTGTTCGGAAATGTCTTCATCATTACCATCAAGAGCAATATCATCTAATTCCTCTTCTTCAAAGATGGAATCTTCATCCAACAATTCATCCAGTGGCTCTTCAGGAAGTTCTTCAACTGGTGGAACATAGTTGATGAGATCTGCATATAGACTTTCAAAATCAAAACCTTCACTAGGGGTATATTGATAATATTCATCTAAGGTTAATTGGTTGGTGTACAAATAATTGGCTAGACCTTTTCCTACATAACGAATATGCCAAGGTTCATAAGCATATCCGGTAATTTCGGTTTTATCCTTAGGATATCGTATGATGTAGCCATATTTATGAGCATTTTCTGCCAGCCATTTCCCTTCTTTGGTAGATGCAAATCTGGTAATCAATCGAAACTTAAGTTCTTTTGTTGAAACATCGATTGCCAGTCCAGTCTGATGTTCACTGGTACCTGGCACAGCAGAATATTTTAAGGTATGATTTTTCCCTTTTGTAACGATATTATTGAGAAATATTTTTTTCTGTCTCTCGTAGGAACGATAACCTGATATTCCATACAATATGTAACCTTCTTTAGCCGCAGCATTAAAAAGATCTTCTAAGGCTTTTGCTGCTTCACTACGCATTAATTTTCTTTCTTCATAATATGGAGTATCAAAGAGTATTTTTGGCATTACCAAATCGTCTGGTACGAAATTTTTCTCTAAGGCATATTCCTTATTCACAAATACAGTGATACTTTTAGGATCCAAATCTAATTCAGTTGAAGGAACAAAAGGCGGTTCAGTAACGATTGGTTCTTCAGCCATTTCCTCATCCTCATTTAAATCATTATTAATATCATATTCCTCACCGGATGGTTTATATGTATTATCCTCATTTAAATTTTCTTCCATAACCGGAGTAGGTTTTGGAGTGATGTTCGGCTGAAAATTGATGGAGCCGGGTGTTACGATGGAGGCGGAAACTTTATCATAGTTTTTTATATTTTTAATATTCGTTTCTGCAGCCGTATAATAAATCACTAAACCACTAATTAGCGTTACGGATATCACTGAGGAGGTAATGATTAATTTTTTAAAATTCATACGCAAGCCTCCCTCTATATTATCTTTTGATTTTACTCACGGTTCATTTTTAAAAAAACACACTTACCCGATAAGACCAGAGCATTTTTGCAAACAAGTATTTCAAATCCTCTGTTTTTATTGGACTAAGATAAGAGTTGCAGATTAGGAACTTGGAAACAAGTTTCCAAGTTCACGTTACACTTACCCGATAAGACCAGAGCATTTTTGCAAACAAGTATTTCAAATCCTCTGTTTTTATTGGTCTAAGATAAAAGTAGCAGATTAGGAACTTGGAAACAAGTTTCCAAGTTCACGTTACACTTACCCGATAAGACCAGAGCATTTTTGCAAACAAGTTTGCAAAATGCTCTGTTCTTATCGGGCTAATCTGCTTATCGTGTATATTATAACATATTATAGTTAAAAATACAGTAATTTGTTGATTTATAGAAAGGATAAATATAGAAATTTTAGTATAAATAATTTAGNATTTATATGATGTGTANCTGTCCAGAAGTTGTTGTTTCATTTGATATAATTTATTGGATAGGTCTACATATACATTATGAGGATTTACCAAACGTCTTGCTTCATCCCAAAGGGTTTCCTGTTCCTTAGCGCAGTAATTTCTAATATCCATAACCGATGGAGATTGATATACACATTCACCGGATATAAAGATAGGTACCAGGAGTTCTCTTAGGGTATAAGTGTCCGGTTCGAGATATGTTTTTTTCCAGGTTGCATGGGGATCAAATAGTAACAAAGGATTTTTGCTGGAGAATTCTTCTTCTACCAAGGTGATTAAATCTGCTTTTACTTTTCCACTCTCATTTTCATAGATTCGATAAATCTTCTTATTTCCTGGATTGGTAATCTTAAATTGATTTTCTGACAATTTGATTTTTGGATGGAAGACACCGTCTCTTTTAATGGCAGCTAATTTATAAACACCGCCAAAAGAAGGACAATCTCTTGAGGTAATTAAATTGGTTCCAACACCCCAGGAATCAATTTTAGCATCTTGGCTGATTAAGGAATCGATTAAATATTCATCTAAGTCACTAGAGGCTGTGATTGTTGCTTCCTTAAAGCCAGCAGCATCAAGCATTTTTCTGGCCTTTTTTGAAAGATAAGCAAGATCTCCGCTATCTAAACGGATACCGTATTTGGCTGGCATTTTGCCACTATCTCTTAATTCTGTAAATACTTTAATGGCATTGGGAACACCGGAGCGTAAAGTATCATAAGTATCTACCAAAAGAGTCGTATTTTGTGGATAGAGCTGGGCGTATTTTCGGAAGGCTGTAAGCTCATCATCAAAACTCATAATCCAGCTATGGGCATGGGTTCCCAGGGCTGGCATATCATATAATTTTGCAGAGAGTACATTACTGGTTCCGATGCAACCGCCAATTACGGCAGCCCTAGCACCAAGGGTTCCTGCATCAGGTCCCTGGGCTCTTCTTAATCCGAATTCCATAACCGGTTTTCCTTGTGCCGCATAGACCACACGGGAAGCCTTTGTGGCAATTAGGCTTTGATGGTTTATAATATTTAAAATGGCTGTCTCAATTAACTGAGCTTCCATAATCGGAGCTATGACCTTCATCAGAGGTTCCATGGGAAAAACGACAGTTCCTTCTGGGATTGCATAGATGTCTCCAGTAAAACGAAAATCCTTAAGATATGATAAGAAGTTTTCATCAAATATTTTAAGACTTCTGAGGTATTCGATATCATCTTCCTTAAAACGAAGATTCTTAATATAATCAATTACCTGCTCTAAACCAGCACAGATGGAATATCCGCCGCCACTGGGGTTACTACGATAAAACACGTCAAATACCACAGTGTCATTATTATCATTATTAAAATAGCCCTGCATCATGGTTAACTCATAAAAATCCGTCAATAGTGTTAAATTTTGTTTGCTCATACCATCACCTTACCTATTCAGCTTTTATTCAAAATTGTACATAAAAAACGGTTATTAATATAACCCTATATAATCCTACTTATATGGTAATTATATTAATTGTTAAAAATTTTACTCTATTTTTATTAAATACAAGATATACCAAGTAGAAAAATAAGTCAAGTATCAATAACGGACTTAAGTTATCAAGTTAAGTTAATGAAAATCTATTGACAATTTTAGTATTGTATAATATTATCATAAATAAATTATTATAAATAAAATCGATATTTTAAAGACGATGACGGAGAGAGTAGGCATCCGGTAAAAATCCCAGCGAGCCAGGGACAGTGTAAGCCTGGTATGAGTAGCAGATGACTGAAAATCACTCCCTAGTTGCAAAGCCCAAAGATAGAATTATTCTTATTCAGTAGGCCGCGACGGTGTCCACCGTTATATGGATAATGTATGAATGCCCAAGGGGCAGAGTATGTGAAACAGGTGGTTAAATGAAAGCGTTACGCTCTCATCCTTTTTCGGATGAGGGCGTTTTTTGTTCGATAGGAAATATCTTGTTACCTTAAGGGGATAACTGCTTATTTCCTAGCGAATAAAAATCCATAGTTATTATTATTAAATTAAAGGAGGATTTGCATGTACGATAAAGTGTCGACAGACTTAAACTTTGTCGAAAGAGAGAAGAAAGTTTTAGATTTCTGGAAGAAAAACAATGTNTTTGAAGAAAGCATAAAAGTACGTGAAGGTGAGGAAACATTTACTTTCTATGACGGCCCGCCTACAGCTAANGGTAAGCCTCACATCGGTCATGTATTAACTAGAGTAATCAAAGATATCATCCCTAGATACAGGACTATGAAAGGTTATAATGTTTTACGCAAGGCAGGATGGGATACCCATGGTCTTCCGGTAGAATTGGAAGTGGAGAAATTATTAGGGATTGATGGTAANGAACAAATNGAAGCCTATGGTNTGGAACCATTTCTAGAGAAATGTAAAGAAAGTGTGTGGAAGTATAAAGGTATGTGGGAGGATTTTTCCAATACCGTTGGTTTCTGGGCAGATATGGATGATCCCTATGTTACCTATCATAATGAATATATTGAATCCGTATGGTGGTCATTAAAACAGGTTTGGGATAAAGGGCTCTTATATAAAGGATTTAAAATTGTTCCCTATTGCCCTAGATGTGGTACACCCCTTTCCAGCCATGAGGTTGCACAGGGCTATAAGGATGTAAAAGAAAAGTCTGTAATTGCTAAATTCCGATTAAAAGGNAAAGAAAATGAATATATTCTTGCNTGGACAACAACACCTTGGACCCTACCTTCCAACGTAGCTCTCTGTGTAAATCCCGATGAAACCTATGTTAAGGTAAAGGTTCAGGTGGATGCGGCTGGTAATGTCCTTGGAAAGAGTTCTTCCTGTAATCATAACCATGATCATAAGGATCNTAAGCATGAGGANGCGGTAGCAGTTGGTACGGAAAAATATATTCTGGCAGAGGCACTCTTGAAGGTATTAGAGGGTGCTTATGAGATAGAAGAAAGATATTCTGGTAAGGACTTAGAGTATACCGAGTATGAACCCTTATTTGATTATGCTACCCTTGACAAGAAGGCTCATTTTGTAACCTGCGATTCATATGTAACTCTTACCGATGGTACCGGTGTGGTTCATATTGCACCTGCTTTTGGTGAGGATGACAGTAGAATTGGAAGAAATTATGATCTTCCTTTTGTACAATTGATTGACGGAAAAGGTGAATTTAAGCCGGAAGCTACTGATTTTGCTGGAGTGTTCTGTAAGGATGCAGATGAACCTATCATGAAAATGCTAGCATCAAAAGGACTGCTTTTCCGTGTGCTAAAATTTGAGCATAGTTATCCGTTTTGCTGGCGCTGTGATACACCTTTGATTTATTATGCAAGGGAATCTTGGTTTATCAAGATGACTGCGGTGAGGGATCAGTTGATCAGAAATAACAACACCATCAATTGGATGCCAGAGACCATTGGCAAGGGTCGTTTCGGTGACTGGTTAAATAATGTACAGGATTGGGGTCTATCCCGTGACCGTTATTGGGGAACTCCCCTACCAATATGGGAATGTGAAGAGGGTCACCTACATTGTATTGGAAGTATCGAGGAACTTAAGTCTATGTCGGACAATTGCCCGGATGACATTGAACTTCATAGGCCATTTATTGATGGAGTAACCATTAANTGTCCNNAATGTGGAAAAGAAATGACTCGAGTTAAGCCTGTAATTGACTGCTGGTATGATTCAGGATCCATGCCATTTGCACAGTGGCATTATCCTTTTGAGAACAAAGAAGTGTTTGAGAAACATTTCCCAGCGGATTTTATTAGTGAAGCGGTGGATCAGACCAGAGGATGGTTCTATTCTCTTTTGGCGATTTCTACTTTGATTTTTGATAAAGCACCATTTAAAAATGTAATTGTACTAGGTCATGTTCAAGATGAAAATGGTCAAAAAATGTCTAAATCCAAGGGAAATGCCGTGGATCCTTTTGATGCATTGGAACGTCATGGAGCGGATGCAATTCGTTGGTATTTCTATATTAACTCAGCTTTATGGCTGCCAAACCGTTTCCATCATGGAGCCGTAACAGAAGGCCAAAGAAAATTCATGGGAACCTTGTGGAACACCTATGCCTTCTTTGTACTTTATGCCAATATTGATCAATTTGATGCATCAAAATATCAATTAGACTATNATAAATTGCCTGTGATGGATCAGTGGCTATTATCAAAACTGAATACTCTAATCAAATCCGTGGATGAACACTTGGATCATTATCGTATTACTGAAGCTGCCAGAATGATGGCTGATTTTGTAGATGAATTAAGCAATTGGTATGTAAGAAGAAGCAGGGAGCGCTTCTGGGCCAAAGGAATGGAGCAGGATAAGATCAATGCTTATATGACCCTTTATACCACTTTGGTTGAACTGTCTAAATTAGCAGCACCNTTTATACCATTTATGGCGGAAGATATTTATCAAAACTTGGTGGCTAAGAACAATCCAGACCAACCAAAGAGTGTCCACCTTTGCTATTATCCATCCTATAATGATGAGTGGATCAATAAGGAATTAGAAAAGAATATGGAAGAAGTTCTTGAGATTGTTGTTCTAGGTCGTGCTTGTAGGAATACTGCCAATATTAAGAATCGTCAACCGATTGGTAAAATGTATGTAAAAGCCGATGAGCAGCTTTCTGAATTCTATAAAGAAATCATTGCCAACGAACTTAATGTAAAAGAAATTATCTTTACGGACGATGTGAGAGCCTTTACTTCCTATAGCTTTAAACCTCAACTAAGAACTCTGGGNCCNAGATTCGGTAAAAAGATAGGGGCACTTAAGAATCTCTTAGCAAGTTTAAATGGNAATGAAGCTATGGATGAACTGAATGCCAGTGGAAAACTGACAATAACCCTTGAGGGTGAAGAGGCTATCTTGGATAAGGAAGATCTCTTGATTGAGGCTAGTCAAGCAGAGGGCTTTGTATCTGACTCTGACCGTGGTATTACGGTGGTGCTTGACACTCATCTAACAGAGGAGTTAATCGAAGAGGGATTTGTTAGAGAAATCATTAGTAAGATACAAACCATGCGTAAAGATGCAGGTTTTGAGGTTATGGATCATATCTGTCTATACCAAGATGGAAATGATAAGATAAAGGCCATAATCGAGCGAAACAAAGAAGAAATTAAGTCCGAGGTATTGGCAGAGCAGATTATCTTCGGTCAGATTCAAGGACATTCAAAAGAGTGGAATCTGAATGGAGAAGATGTTACCTTGGGTGTAGAAAAGCTATAAGGGTAAGATTTAAATTTGCCAACCAATGATTAGTAAAAAAAAGGAGATGCCTGGGGGTTTTAAAGCCTAATACAAAAGGTTTTTTAAATACCCCGGGCATTTCTTATGTAAAGTGGAATTTATGATGAAATATTTGTGAAATAGCTTATTTTACTTTATTTTTTATTAAAAATATGTTATAAAAAGTATAGTACACAAAAATGGTTTCGGAAGTAATCTTACCGAAATGGAAGAGGAAAGGATTAACATAATGAAAAAAAGAGCGCTTTTAATTGCATTAGGTCTTAGTATCGCACTGGTAGCTGGGGGATGTGGGAAAAAAGATACGGAAGGCCTAGATAATACTGCTACGGAAGATAATGATTCAAAGGAAGATAATAATACGCCGGATTTTACACTCCCAGAAAAAGGTGAGTATGATGTAAGCGAATATATTAAATTAGGACAATACAAGGGAATAGAAGTAAAAGTAGAAAAATTAGAAGTAACCGAAGAAGATATTGAGGAAGCGATCCAGAGTGATCTTCAATATTTTTCAAAAACTGAGGAAGTGACAGGAAGACCTGTAGAAGACGGAGATATCGTTAACATTGATTTTGAAGGCTTTTTAGATGGTGAGGCATTTGATGGTGGTAGTGCAACTGGTTTTGACCTTATCATAGGTTCCAATGCATTTATCGCTGGCTTTGAAGAGCAACTGATTGGTGCCAATATTGGCGAAGAAGTAGAGCTAAATCTTTCTTTCCCTGAGAATTATGGAAAAGAAGAACTGAATGGCCAGCCGGTTGTATTTAAAGTAGTGGTAAACTCCATTAAGGTTAATGTGCTTCCGGAATTAAATGATGACTTCGTAAAGGAAAAGTTTGAACTAGAAACCGTGGAAGAGTATAAGGAAAGCATCAGAGAAGAAATACAAGCTTATTATGAAGAAGAAATGTTTGCCATTAAGATTAATAATATTATGAATACCATTTTAGATAATTCTGAAATTATGGGCTATCCGCAAACTTTAATTGACTACTATATAGCTGAGGTAAATCTAAGTCTGGAGCAAAATGCTAGTTTATATGGAATGGACAAAGAAACGCTATTAGCTGCATATAATATCACCCAAGAAGATTTTGATGCCGATGCGAAAATATATGCAGAAACTATGGCAAAACAAGAAATTACTCTAAAGGCTATTATTGAGAGCGAAAACATGGATCTATCCGAAGAAGAATTTAATGAAAAAGTAAGTCAACTGGCTCTGGAAAGTGGTTTTTCATCTTCTGAGGAGTTATTAGAAGTAGCCGGTGAAGAGGAAATTAAGGAAATACTTCTATACAAGAAAGTTATGGAGTTCATTGCTGAAGAAGCGATTGAGATATAAGAGAACTTGACAAGTTAAAAATAGGATGTTATACTACGCAAAGCATCTGTTATAAATCAGTAATTGTAAAAGCTCTTGGTCATGCAGACTAAGAGCTTTTTACATTTATCATACGTTTTAAAAGATAAGTTATTCCTACATAGGATGAATTTTTGACGGGAATGATAAAGATATAGATTGGATGTTAGAAAGGAAATTTGAATATAAATGAGAAATGTAAAATTTGATGAAATTAATATCAATCCTAATATTTTACGAGCAGTAGAGGAAATGGGATTTGAGGAAATGTCACCAATCCAGGCCAAGGCTATTCCAGTGATTTTAGAAGGAAAAGATATTGTAGGTCAGGCACAAACTGGAACTGGAAAAACGGCTGCCTTTGGAATACCTCTTTTGCAAAAGATCGATCCCCAGGAGAAAACAGTGCAAGCCTTGGTTTTATGTCCAACAAGGGAATTAGCCATCCAAGTTGCAGAAGAGATTCGGAATTTAGCAATGTTTATGCATGGGATTAAAATTCTACCTGTATATGGTGGCCAGGAGATTTCTAAGCAAATCCGTTCCTTAAAGTCAGGAGTTCAAGTTATTATTGGAACTCCAGGTCGTGTAATGGATCATATGAGAAGAAAAACCGTTAAATTCGGTAATATTCGAATGGTAGTCTTGGATGAAGCGGATGAAATGTTAAATATGGGCTTTCGGGAAGATATTGAAACCATCTTGAAGGAAGTACCAGAAGCAAGGCAAACCATATTGTTCTCAGCAACCATGCCAGGACCCATTCTTGAAATCGCAAGAACCTATCAAAAAAGTACAGAGATTATCAAAGTAGTAAAGAAAGAATTAACCGTTCCTAAGATAGAACAATACTATTATGAAGTGTCTCCAAAGAACAAAGAAGAAGTTCTAGCTAGACTTCTGGATATGTATAATCCCAAATTGTCCCTTGTCTTTTGTAACACAAAAAAACAGGTGGATGAATTGACGGCTTCTCTACAGGGCAGGGGATATTTTGCAGAAGGCCTCCATGGAGATATGAAGCAACAGCAAAGAGACCGTGTTATGAATAGCTTTCGAAATGGAAGAACGGAAATTCTAGTAGCAACCGATGTTGCTGCCAGGGGTATTGACGTAGATGATGTAGAAGCTGTTTTCAATTACGACGTACCACAAGATGACGAGTATTATGTTCACCGTATAGGAAGAACAGGTCGTGCGGGTCGTGAGGGTAGAGCATTTACCCTAGTGGTTGGTAGAGAAGTATTCAAGCTCAAAGACATACAAAGATATTGTAAAACCAAGATTAAACTCCAACCGATTCCTTCGATTAATGACGTTACTGCTGTAAAAGCAGAGAAAGTTTTGGATCGGGTTCAAAATATTATAGAAAACGAAGATTTAACCAAGATGGTTGATCTTATTCAAGATCGAATCAATGGAGTTGACTATACAGCACTAGATATTGCAGCAGCATTTCTTAAGATGTCCATTGGAGATGAGTATGGAAATGATGATGAAATGACAAACATGGATGAGTTTGGTGATACTGGGGCAGAAGCGGGAATGGTTCGACTCTTTATTAACCTAGGTAAAAAGCAAAATGTAAGGCCAGGGGATTTCCTTGGTGCTATTGCTGGAGAAACCGGTATGCCAGGTAAATTGATCGGTACTATTGATATGTATGACAAATATACCTTTGTGGAAGTTCCAAGAGAATATGCTTCTGAGGTAATTCAGGTTATGAAGACAGCCAAAATAAAAGGAAAGAGCATTAATATCGAGCCTGCAAACAAAAAGTAAGGAATGATCCATTTAGGCTATAATTTTAGCTTTATGTAAGATAAAAAAGCAAAATGAGCTAACTTAGGCTTGTTGAAATTACGATTGGAGCAATGATATCATGAACAAAGCCCTGTTCATGATATCATTAACTTTTTATAGGACATTATATAGAATATAATAGAAAAATACTTGACTGATATATCCGATTGGGTTATAATTTAATAACGATTACTATTATTAGGAGTGTGTATTGTATTATGTCAGTCACAAAATATAGCAGGCAGAGAGAGGCTATTAAGGAGTATCTAGCTCATACCAAGGAGCATCCTACCGCCGATATGGTATATATGCAAATTCGAAAAATTTACCCCAATATTAGCTTAGGTACGGTCTATAGAAATCTAAACTTCCTAGCTGACAAAGGAGAAGTACAAAAAATCGATTGTCAAGATGGCAGTATTCGCTTTGATGGAAAAGCGGAACCTCATTATCATTTTTTATGTAAGAACTGTGGATGTGTAAAGGATCTAGAAATGGAATCCATTGATCACATAAACGAAATAGCAAATGCTAATTTTTCTGGTAAAATCGAAGGCCATATCACATATTTTTATGGAAAATGCCCAGAATGTTGTGAAGATTAAATTGTAACATGCTTTAAAATTTTGAAACAGCAAATAAAAAGTATAAAGGTTCGACAATTTTACCTTTATACTTTTTTATGTTTGGATATAGAATAAGATTTAGATTAAGAGAGTTAATTGAGCGATTATTGAGCGATTCTATATAAAGCTTTTTGTTAATTTTTACACTTCTAGAAGGTATTAAGGTCTATATTGATAGGAGATAGGATAGTGCTATTTAAATATTAGATTACCAGTCTATGGATTTATCGATAAGGGAATGAAATAGAAATAAAATATGAAAAAAATACATATTCCCTATTGACAATTATATAAAAGTATTATATTATAATAACAGTAACAGTTACTATTATCTAAGAAATATTTATTATTTCTTTGTTACATATTACAAATTCGTGGGGATTTTTAAGTAACTGTAATATATTTGGGAAAAGGAGAATTTAAGAATGAAGAAGTATGTTTGTCAAGTATGTGGATATGTTCATGAAGGAGATAGTGCACCGGACCAATGTCCGATCTGTAAAGCTGCAGCAGATAGATTTACGGAGCAATCTGGCGAAAGATTTTGGGCAGATGAACATATCGTAGGCGTTGCAAAGGGCGCTAGCGAAGATATTATAAGGGATTTAAGAGATAATTTTATGGGCGAGTGTACGGAAGTAGGAATGTATCTTGCTATGGCAAGAGTAGCTCATAGAGAGGGGTATCCTGAAATCGGTTTATATTATGAGAAAGCAGCTTGGGAAGAAGCAGAACATGCTGCAAAATTCGCTGAACTACTTGGTGAAGTTGTTACCGATAGTACAAAGAAGAACCTAGAATTACGTGTTGATGCTGAGAATGGCGCTTGCATGGGCAAGATGGATTTGGCTACCCGCGCGAAAGCAGCTAATCTGGATGCTATTCACGATACAGTTCATGAGATGGCTAAGGACGAAGCCAGACATGGGAAAGCTTTTGAGGGACTTCTTAATAGATATTTTGGAAATTAGTGATATTAAATTAGCTTATATCTAGCATATGTTTCCCCCAAAACATATGCTTCCCATATAGATTGTTCCCAGCACAGGAAAAAGCCCCGGTTTTCGGGGCTTTTTCCGTTGAAGTCTACTATCTTACATTTTATGTGATTAATGAAAGGAAATTCTTATGTAATAATTGGGTGTTGAATTTTTATTTTACTCTGGTGATATGAACACAATATACATATGTATTCTGAACTTTCTTGGCCTCTACCCCATCAATATGAATGATTGGTTGTGTTTCAGAAGGGGTGGTATATTTCTTGAAAATAATACCGTCCTGATTAACACGCATATTTCGAATTTGTCTGTATCTATAATCTTGCTTGGGAATTCCAATGTAGTTAAAAATAATATCATAGGTATCATGGTGTAAAAAACAAACTAAAATATCCTCTTTGCTATACATTCGAATAATTTCTCTGGCTTCTTCAAAGGTCATATTGGTACATTTGTATTCACCTTCATTTAAAAGGGCATTCATATTGCTATTATCCAGTAGTAGTAAGGGGTTTTGAATTTTCTTATCTGACATAAGATTACACTCCTTCCTGCTATACATTTCCCATTGATAAGGTATAGAAACCTTCCATTTTTAGTATATGGTAGATTATGGGATACGTCAACAAAAATCGTAAGAATTAATACTAAATTATATCAAATATAAAAAAGCCATGATGAAAACCTAAGCTTTTTTTGAAAATATAAGGTTTCTTCACGGCTTTTTATATTATATGTTTTTGTTTAAGAATTATTAATTGTTAATTTTTCTTTTCACATAGCTGGTATGAAGGAGTTCGTGGGCTTTATGACTGCCTGGCTTCTCCAAGAATTCATCATAAAGCTGCTTCACACTTGGATTTTCATGAGATTTTCTAAGTGGCATACTTGCATCCAACTTATAAAGAGCTTTTGCACGTAAGCTGCGGATATCTGTAAAGTTTCTTACGTTAGCCGGTTGCTGTGGCTGTCCACCACCGTTAACACATCCGCCAGGACATCCCATGATTTCTATAAAATGATAATCGGCTTTTCCAGACTTAACATTTTCTAGTAGTTGTCTTGCATTGGATAGTCCAGATGCAACTGCAACTTTGATGTCCATGTCAGCAACACGATAGGTTGCTTCTTTGATGCCTTTGGTACCTCTTACTTCTTCGAAATCAAGGCTCGGAAGTTCCTTACCGGTTAAGGTTTCAACTGCAGTTCTTAGGGCAGCTTCCATAACACCACCGGTTGCACCAAAGATAACTCCAGCACCAGTGGAACGTCCTAATGGATCGTCAAAGTCTTCCTCGGGTAAGGAAATAAAGTCTAGTCCCACACGATCAATCATCCTTGCTAATTCTCGAGTTGTAATAGAGATATCAACATCGGGAACTCCTGCAGCATTCTGGTTTTCTCTTCCGATTTCAAATTTCTTTGCGGTACATGGCATTACGCTGACCATAACAATCTTCTCAGGATCAATGCCCACTTTCTGAGCGTAATAGGTCTTTGTAACAGCACCAAACATTTGCTGTGGAGATTTACAACTAGAAAGATTATCGATCATATCTGGATAGTAGTGTTCGCAGTATTTAATCCAACCTGGGGAACAGGAAGTGATTAAAGGTAAAGTTCCACCATTTTGAATTCGATCCAATAATTCTGTTGCTTCTTCCATAATGGTAAGGTCTGCTGCAAAATCAGTATCAAATACCTTGTCAAAGCCTAAACGGCGAAGAGCAGAAACCATTTTGCCTTGTACATTGGTACCGATAGGAAGGCCGAAGGCTTCACCTAGGGCGGCACGTACAGCAGGCGCTGTTTGAACAATAACATATTTATCAGGATCTGCTAATGCAGCAAATACTTCATCGGTATTATCCTTCTCAGCTAAGGCTCCCGTAGGACATGCTACAATACATTGACCACAGGATACACAGCTGGTATCTGCAAGATCCATATCAAATGCACAGGCAATACTGGTAGCAAATCCACGATTGTTGGCTCCGATTACGCCCACATCCTGAATTTTCTCACAAACTGCAGAACAACGTCTACAAAGAATACATTTGTTATTATCACGAAGCATATGAGCAGCGGAAGTATCGATGTCATAATGATTGCGTTCTCCATCATAGAATAGCTCATCATCTACTTTCAAGTCTTTACAAAGTTTTTGGAGTTCACATTCACCACTACGTACACATGACAAACACTTTCTATCATGATCGGATAGAATGAGTTGTAAGGTTCTCTTACGGGATTCAAGAACTTTAGGAGTATTAGTCCATACTTCCATTCCGTCGTTAACTGGATATACGCAGGAAGCAACGAGGCTTCTGGCACCTTTTACTTCAACCACGCATATACGGCAGGCACCGATTTCATTAATTTCCTTTAAGAAGCAAAGAGTTGGTATATCAATATTTGCAAGCTTGGCAGCTTCTAATATTGTGGAACCCTTGGGTGCTTCTACAGGAATACCATTTATTTTAACATTAACTGTTTCCATAAATCTACCTCCATTTACCGCCAAGGCGGCTATCATATAAATAACCGAATACNTTCCTAATTACTTCTTAGAGATAGCGCCGAATTTACATTTTTCCATACAAGCGCCACACTTAATACATTTACTTTGGTCAATAATGTGAGCTTCTTTTACCTTACCTGTAATTGCACCGTTTGGACAAATTCTAGCACAAAGGGTACATCCCTTACATAGATCAGCATCGATCACATAGGAAAGAAGCGCTTTACATACGCCAGCTGGGCATTGTTTATCAACCACGTGAGCAATATATTCATCCTTGAAGTAACGTAATGTGGAAAGGACTGGGTTAGGTGCAGTCTGTCCAAGGCCACAGAGGGCATTTTCCTTAATGTAGTAGCAGAGTTCTTCCATTTTTTCAATGTCTTCTAATGTTCCGTTACCATTGGTGATTTTATCCAACATTTCAGATAATCTCTTTGTACCAATACGGCAAGGGGTACATTTACCACAGGATTCATCTAAGGTAAAGTCGAGGAAGAATTTTGCGATGTCAACCATACAGTTGTCTTCGTCCATTACGATCAGTCCACCGGAACCCATCATAGAACCAATATTTATTAGGTTGTCATAATCAATGGGAACATCAAAATGGGATTCTGGGATACAGCCACCAGATGGTCCTCCAGTTTGGGCAGCTTTAAATTTCTTGCCATTTGGAATTCCGCCACCGATTTCTTCAACAACTTCACGAAGGGTTGTTCCCATAGGTATTTCAACAAGTCCTGTATTATGAATCTTACCTCCAAGGGCAAATACTTTTGTTCCTTTGGATTTTTCAGTACCCATAGAAGTAAACCAATCGACTCCATTTAAAATAATGGGTGGTATATTTGCATAGGTCTCAACATTGTTTAAAAGGGTAGGTTTGCCAAAGAGACCTTTTTGTGCTGGGAATGGAGGACGTGGACGAGGTTCACCACGGTTTCCTTCAATGGAGGTCATTAGAGCTGTTTCTTCACCACATACAAATGCTCCAGCTCCCAATCTTAAATCTATATCAAAATCAAATCCGGAATTAAATATGTTCTTACCTAATAGGCCATATTCTCTTGCCTGTTTTATAGCTATGTTCAAACGTTCTACGGCAATTGGATATTCAGCACGTACATAGATGTACCCCTGATTAGCTCCTATAGCATAACCTGCAATAGCCATGGCCTCTAATACTACATGAGGATCCCCTTCCAATACAGAACGATCCATAAATGCGCCAGGGTCACCTTCATCGGCATTACAGCATACATATTTTTGATCAGCTTCATTTTGTTTGGCTAGTTTCCATTTGAGTCCAGTTGGGAAACCACCGCCACCACGGCCACGAAGTCCACTATCTAGTATGGTTTGGATTACCTGATCTGGTGTGTATTCAGTTAACACTCTACCCAGAGCTTCATATCCATTGGTTGCAATATATTCATCAATGCATTCTGGATTAATAACACCACAATTGCGAAGGGCTATTCTTTTTTGTTTTTTATAAAAATCAGTCTCATTTAAAGATTTAATGCCATCCTCTGAAATGGTTTCTTTATAAACCAGACGGGTAACAATACGTCCCTTTAATAAATGTTCAGAAACAATTTCAGGAATATCTTCAGGTTGAACAAGGGAATAAAAAGTTGCTTCTGGATAAATAATTATAATTGGTCCTAAGGCACAAAGTCCGTGACAACCAGTTTGTACAACTGCAACTTCATCCTTCAAACCATTTTTATTGATTTCCTCTTGCAGTAGCTCGATGATTTTCGTACTTCCGGAGGAAGTACATCCGGTACCACCGCAAACTAATACGTGTGAACGATACATAATGAATCCTCCTTCAGTTAACCGATTGTCTCGGCTATTGTATACTTCGTAACAACTTGACCACGTACCAAATGCTGCTCTACCACTTCTAGGGCTTTTTCCGGAGTCATTTTTATATAAGTGATTTTATCTTTGCCAGGCTCCATAACCTCAACGATAGGCTCATATTGACATAAACCGATACAACCAGTTTGAGTAACAGTAACATCGGTAAGACCTTTTTGCTGAACTGCATCGGATAAAGTAGTAAGAACAGGACGAGCACCACTAGCGATACCACAAGTAGCCATTCCTACTACAACCCGGGTACGGTTACTGCTTTCGTTCCTTAGTCCCAACTGACTTTGCATACTTTCCCGGATTGCTTTCAGTTCTTCAAGAGTTTTCATGCAATTTCCTCCTTGTATTTATTTTTTAACTAACATGAAAAGGATTAACAACTTATCAATACTAAACCTGAATGCCATCATCTACTTCCCTTTGATTTTCTTTTAAATATTCTTTAATATAAGTAGACACTTCAGGAGTATTGAGAGGGATGTTTCCAAGAATATCTCGGAACTCCCTTGTATCAAGTTGAAAGCTTCGATGATCAAACTCATAATAATAGATAAAATCCACAGTAGGATTTAATGTTATCAAAGTATGAATCGTACTATTGATGTCACCTAATGGCATGCGGTCAATATGGGACAGGGAAAAAGTAGCAACTACTTTAGTTCCACATTCCGGGAGAGATTCTATCTTAAAGTTTCCACCGCAACTTATGGCAGCCTGCTTAAAAAAGGGGATGCCAAGTCCAACACCTCTGGTTGTACGGGTGGTGAAGAAAGGATCTTCAACCTTGGATAATTGTTCCTTATCCATACCACAGCCATTATCAGAAATTTTAATCTTGAGTAAATCTGCCTTCCTATGTATAATAATTTTAATCTCAATCAGGTTAGCATTTGCCCGGATTGAATTGTTTGCAACATCTAATACATGTAAAGACAATTCGGTCATCATATTATTCGTATTTCTTTAATATACCGTCAATATCATCTACGGTTAATTTTCCGTAGACATCATCATTAATAGTAAGAACAGGTGCTAGACCACAAGCTCCGATACAACGGCAAGATTCCAAGGAAAACTTTCCGTCAGGAGTACAACCACCATCCGAGATGCCCAATTTCTCTTCCAGTTTGTTGAAAAGATCACCGGCTCCTTTTACATAGCAAGCAGTTCCCAAGCAGACGGATATCTTATATTTACCTTTGGGATTTAAGGAGAATTGTGAGTAAAATGTAACAATTCCGTATACTTTCTCCAAGGGTACTTTGAGTTCGTCAGATATTATGGTCTGTACTTCAATAGGTAGATAACCATATATCTCCTGCGCTTTTTGTAGTATGGGCATAAGAGCACCTTTGTCATCTTTATGGTCTGCTATGACTTGCAAAAGAGCTGTTTCCTGCTCCTTTGTTCCGGCAAAGGGCACTGTATTTTTTTCTAAACCCATTGTCAAACCTCCTTCATAAAAAATTGTGTTACCACAAGTAGTCACATTATAGCATAAGGTTGTTAAAAAATCTACAAAAAAAGTGAAAAAGATTTAGCATATAGGCTACAAAAGTTTATTAAAAACGTCCAATTAAAATAGAAGGTATCAATTGATACTCTGTTAATAGTATGAATTTTATAATTACTTTAATTGTGTTTTAATACAATTTGTAATATAATTAAATTATTAAAAAAAATGTGCTAAATATTAGGTATTTACAGAATTATTTTACTGTTTTCTGTGAAGTTTTGATTTATATATAATTAAATAAAGAATCACTCAAAGACTGCTTATAGAAAGGTGAAAAGAGGATGAATTTGAATAATCATCTCGAGGAAAACTTGAAAAATGTTCCAGGGGGAGTGGCTTTAATCGTCTTGGACGACCTACTTACAGTTCTCCATGGAACCGATACATTTTGTTCGTTAATTCAAAATATACGTAGTAAATCAAATCTTAAATTCCCGCTAGCATTATTGAGGGTTGTATATTCAGCTGATATTATCTATGTAACTCAACAACTGGCACAACAACGGCAGCGAGAAGATGGGATGTTTCGAATTAATTTTAGAATATTGCAGGATGATGGGCATTTTAAATGGGTGATGATATCTGGAAATAAAACTATGGAGGAATATACTTCTGGTAATAAAGCATATCCGGTATATTCCTGTATTGCCATGGATGTTTCGGATCATATGATGGATTACAAACGTCTAGAGCAAATGGTGGAATGCTATCGAGTTATATCAGAATTATCAAAGGATTTATATTTTGAATATGAAATAGCTACAGATTCTCTTATATTTAATGATTTATTTTACGAGATGTTTGGAAAGGAATCTAAGATAAAAAACTTCCGAAAGAAACTTGAAAAAAACAAAATAGTCCATCCAGAAGAGTTACCCGCTGTGATTAAAATATTTGATACCATGATGACAGGTAAAAAGCAAGTGCGCTTTGAAGTTCAATTAAATGCCAAGGAAGGTGGATATATTCCTTATACCTGCTATGCTTCCATGATATTCGATGAAAACAAGAATCCAAGTAAGGTAGTAGGTAAACTAGATACAAAAGGAAGAATGGGTTCTCTGAATGAGAAAGCTTTGATGAAATTGAAAAAAGACACATTGACAGGAGTCTATAACAAAGAAAGTGTTATGATAGCCATTAAGGATGCTATGGATAAACAAAAGTTGGATGCCTTATCTTCCCTAATGTTTTTTGAAATAAGAAATTTTAAAGGGATGAATGAAATAATGGCGGAGCATACGGGGGAGAGTGTACTTACCCAAATAGCAAATTTGATTAAAACGGTCATTCGAACAACGGATATTATAGGAAGAGTGAGCATGAGTGAATTTATGGTATACATCACAGATATTCCTTCCCCTAAGATTGTGTATGGAATCGCTGATTATCTATGTTCCAAGATAGATGACTTGTATGGTTATAAACATTCAAAAAATGCTCTGTCCATGAGTATTGGCATCGCCTTTCATAAAGGTTCTCAAATGGATTTTAATACTCTGAAGGCCAATGCAAATACTGCTCTAATTATGGCAAGAAAGGAACATGGTAGTTCCTTTGAAGTCTTCTATGATTAAGTCAAGATATAAGCACTTATTATACTTATTATAAGGACATAAAAATTTTTATATGATAATTTTTATTAAGAAAGATCTAGGAAGCTGAAAGAAGAATGGCTGGACAGTTGGCCAGCTGAAATCATATTAAAAAAATCATATCAGTAAAATAGATAAAAAAAGTTATAAAATGATTTGCTTTATAAAAGATTAAATTAAGATTTAAATAAGAGAGGAAGTATTTATGACAATTGGGGATATTAAAGAAACTTTGGGTGCAAAACTCATCGTAGGTGAGGAATGGATGTCTAGAGAGGTTCATACGGCCTGTGGTTCGGATATGATGAGTGATGTTTTGGCATTTATGAAAGATCAATCGGTTCTATTAACGGGTCTATGTAACTTACAGGTGATTCGAACCGCAGAAATGATGGATATTGTTTGTATCGTCTTTGTCCGGGGGAAGATGCCCGATGGGGCAATGATTGAGATGGCTAAGCAAAAAGAGATTGCCCTTCTTTCCACAGGCCACCGCATGTTTTCCGCCTGTGGAATGCTTTATGAAAAAGGATTGCGGGGAGGTGCCCCATATCGATGAAGGATACAGAGGATAAAATCACCTTNTTTTATAAGATACCTGGAAATGACTTTACCAGGGCAGGGGAAGCCTCTAGCAATGTNAAAAGTAAATTAAAGATGATGGGGGTTCGTCCTGATATTGTACGAAAAGTGGCAATTGCCATGTATGAAGGTGAAATTAATATGGTAATCCATGCGTCTGGAGGTACCATAGAAGTTATTATTTCACCAGAAGAAATCGAAATGATTTTGAAGGATCAAGGGCCAGGAATCGAAGATATTGAATTGGCTATGACAGCTGGATATTCTACCGCTCCAGATAATATAAGAAATTTAGGTTTTGGAGCTGGTATGGGACTTCCCAATATGAAAAAATATACCGATGAAATGTCTATTGAAAGTCAGGTTGGTATTGGTACCACAGTTACTATGAAGGTTAAAATAATATAGTTTCTCAATCAATCTGATAGGAAGCTTACTGATTTATACCTGAATAATGAGATGGGATTGAGCTAGCAAGATGTAGGAGTGGGATTATGGGAGAATTTTTTACTTCAGTACATTTAGAAGAAGATTTGTGTAAGGGATGTATTAACTGTATCAAACGTTGTCCCACGCAGGCCATAAGAGTTAGAAATGGCAAGGCAGTAATCACTAAGGAGTTTTGCATTGATTGTGGGGAATGCATTCGTATTTGTCCCCACCATGCCAAGAAGGCCAGTTATGATTCTCCTGATGTACTAAATAAATTTGAATATAGGGTGGCTTTACCACCTCCTTCCCTTTATGGACAATTTAACAATCTGGAAGATGTTAATATTGTTCTTACTGCCTTGAAAAAGATGGGCTTTGATGATGTATATGAAGTAAGTGGAGCTGCGGAGCTGGTTTCAGAAATGACCAGAGCTTATGTAGCTAATCATAGGGGAAAATGGCCTATCATTAGTACCGCATGTCCAACGGTGGTACGATTAATACAGGTACGATTTCCCAACCTGATTGATCATTTGCTTCCGATTTGTGCTCCGGTAGATTTGGCGGCTTCCACTGCAAGGAAAAAAGCTATGGATAAAACAGGACTTCCTTCTGAAAAAATCGGAGTGGTTTTCATATCTCCTTGCCCAGCAAAGGTTACAGCAGTAAAAGCCCCCATTGGTATTGGACACAGTGAAATTGATGCTGTATTGGCTATGAAGGAAGTATATCCAATGTTACTTCCATTGATGAAAAAAAGTGTCAATGATATAGAAGAACTGGGGATATCCGGTAGAATTGGTATTGGTTGGGGTAGTGCTGGGGGTGAAGCAGGTAGTCTTCTTACGGATAATTACCTGGCTGCCGATGGAATTGAGAATGTAATCCGAGTACTGGAGGATTTGGAAGACCAAAAATTTGATCAATTGGAGTTTATTGAATTGAATGCCTGTTCCGGCGGTTGTGTTGGAGGGGTATTGACGGTTGAAAACCCATATGTGGCTAAGGTTAAGTTAAAAAGACTGAGAAAATATCTACCAGTTGCTCGTACTCATTTAGATGGAAATCAAGATAACAAGGTGGAAGGCTATTGGACCGATGATGTAAAATATGAGCCGGTATTTAATCTGGGGAAAGATATGAGGGAAGGAATCGCCAATATGACACGAGTGGTTGAGCTTTGTGAAAAATTTCCTGGCTTAGACTGTGGTTCCTGTGGGGCACCTACTTGTAAAGCCTTAGCGGAAGATATCGTTAGGGGTGTAGCCCAAGAACAAGATTGTATCTATATCCTCCGTGATTATATACATAGGCTTTCCAATGAATTGTCAAAATTGGATAGAAAGAAGGAATAAAGATGAGGGTTCAGGATTTAATCGATGCAGGAAATTTTAAAGTACTTAATCAGGGAGAGGGTCTAAATCGAGAAATCACAGGTCCCTATTGTTGTGATTTGTTAAGTTTAGCTATGGGCAATATGCCTGCTGGTTCTGCCTGGGTGACTGTGATGGGTAATGTAAATACTCTTGCGGTAGCCAGCTTAGCAGATGCAGCATGTATCATCCTGGCGCAAGGCTCCACATTGGATGAAAACGCCCTGGAAAAGGCAAAGGAGCAAAAGATCACAGTATTGCAAACTCAGATGCCGATTTTTGATGCTGCTTTGACTGTTTATAGGTATCTCCATGCCTAAGTTATTCTANGACTTACATATCCATTCCTGCNTATCTCCCTGTGGGGATGATGATATGACTCCTGCCAACATTGTAGCCATGGCTTNCCTTAAGGGCCTGAATGTGATTGCTGTAACAGATCATAATTCATGTAAAAACTGTCCAGCCGTCCTGGAATATGCTAGGAAGTATCAAATCATAGCCATTCCAGGAATGGAGTTGTGCACCAAAGAGGAAGTTCATGTACTATGTTTATTCAAAAATCTTTCTGATGCTCTGTGCTTTGATGAATATGTAAGCTCAAAATTGATTAAAATTCCNAATAACGAGAGTATATTTGGAAAACAAGAAATCTATGATGAGAATGATCATATTATCGGAACAGAGCCTTATTTATTGATTAATGCAACAGAGATATCCTTTGATGAAATTGGAGATCTAATGCAGCAGTTTCATGGAATTTACATCCCGGCTCATATGGATAAAAGTTCAAACAGTCTTTTCTCGAACCTAGGCTTCATTCCTCCTGAGGTAGATTTCCATTGCGTAGAGTTTACAAGTAAGGATAGATATGACCGATATCTACTTCAAAATCCTTATCTAAAGCAATGTAATCTGATTATAAATTCGGATGCCCATAGCTTGGGTAATATCAATGAGCCCGTAAATTATCTGACTACCAAGAATAATAGTATAGAAGAAATTTTAAAATCTTTAGACAAGTTCTAGGGATAAAAGTCAATGGCAGGATCAGAAGGCATATTTATTGACTGTGTCACAAAAGCTTGACTTCTCTAGAAAGTTCTAGAATCCTAAAAAAACAGGCTATTGTAATATCATGATCTTGTGCTATAATATAAAGAATTACAAATAACCGTGTTTATTGCTTTGAACAAATATGGGTAAAGGAGTTATTATATGGAATTAGTAGATATTAGAGAACTATATCGCAAACAAGACCAATACATTGGAACAAAAGTTCCGGTCGGTGGATGGGTGAGAAGTGTCAGAGATTCTAAAACCTTTGGGTTTATTACTTTGAATGATGGCACCTATTTTGAGCCCCTTCAAGTTGTTTATCATGATAAATTAGAAAATTTTTCTTTGTTGTCCAAATTAAATGTAGGATCCGCTATTATTGTTAAGGGTGAATTAGTAGCAACACCCCAAGCAAAGCAACCCTTCGAGATTCAGGCAGAAGAGGTGATCGTTGAAGGGGCATCCACACCAGAATATCCCCTACAGAAAAAGAGACACACCTTAGAATATTTAAGAACCATAACGCATCTAAGACCTAGAACCAATACATTTCAAGCAGTATTTCGTGTTCGGTCCCTAATTGCTTATGCTATTCATAAATTTTTTCAAGAACGAGATTTCGTATATGTTCATACACCAATTATTACGGGCAGCGACTGTGAAGGTGCTGGAGAGATGTTCCGTGTTACCACTTTAGATTTGGAAAACATTCCAATGACCAAAGATGGAAAAGTGGATTGTTCCCAGGATTTCTTCGGCAAGGAGACCAATCTTACTGTAAGTGGTCAATTAAATGGTGAGGCCTATGCTATGGCTTTTAAAAACATCTACACCTTTGGACCTACTTTTCGTGCTGAAAACTCGAATACAACCAGACATGCTGCAGAGTTTTGGATGATTGAGCCAGAGATTGCATTTGCAGACTTAAAGGATGATATGATTTTAGCTGAGGCTATGCTTAAATACATTATCCGCTATGTTTTGGAACATGCACCCTTAGAAATGCAATTCTTTAATCAATTTATTGATAAAGGACTTTTAGAACGTCTTGAAAATGTTGTAAATTCTGAGTTTGGACATGTAACCTACACGGAAGCAATTGAAATTTTAGAAAAGAATAATGATAATTTTGATTATAAAGTGTACTGGGGATGTGACTTGCAGACAGAGCATGAGCGCTATCTGACAGAACAGGTGTTTAAAAAACCTGTATTTGTAACAGATTATCCTAAGGATATTAAAGCCTTCTACATGAAATTAAATGAAGATGGCAAGACGGTTGCTGCTATGGATCTTAGTACCTGGAATAGGGGAAATTATCGGTGGTAGCCAAAGAGAAGATGATTATGATAAGCTATTAAAGAGAATGGAAGAAATGGAATTTAAGAGAGAAGATTATGAATTTTATCTTGATCTTAGAAAATATGGTACTGCTAGACATGCAGGTTTTGGTCTCGGATTTGAGCGTTGTGTCATGTATCTCACTGGTATGAGTAATATCCGAGATGTAATTCCATTCCCCAGAACAGTAAATCACTGCGATCTGTAAAAAGAGAAAATCTTAATACCAATAGAAAATGAAAAAAAACAAGACGCAAGGTTCGTAAATGAATCTTGCGTCTTTTCTAAAAATCATTGTTATAATGATTATATTACTTATTCAATATTAACCAATACCAGTAGGATACAAGCTATACCAGTAGGATACAAGCTATTACCAGTAGGATACAAGCTATTACCAGTAGGAACAATCTTTACCAGTAGGTTACAAGCTATTATTAATTTGATACAATCGATTATTAGAAGTTTACNATATCATTACCAATTCAAAAATCTTTTTCTTAAATAGACAAGATATCTGACATATCTATTTATTCTTAAATATATTGTCTTTTACACGATCCAAGGCAAGCAATAAAATGGTACCTAAGATTCCCACAGCAATAATCTCACCGATACCCACAGTCAACATAAAAAATGGAATCGAATCTTCAAAACCATATGCATAACGTAAAACCCAAGGGATAATTAGAACGTTTGCAACAATGGGTGGAATGGGTACCAAGTATTTATACCTGCGTAGAAGATAAGATAGGATAGCACCAATCAATGTAGCTAAGGTTCCAAATATAATATCAAATACATTAGCCGGTCCCAGGATATTACCTAATAGACAACCTATAGTCACTCCAGGGATGGCAGCAGGTGTAAAGTAAGGGAGTACCGTCAGAGCTTCTGCAATTCGAAACTGAATGGGTCCAAAGCTGGTGGACTGAAAGATTAATACAAGAACTACGTAGATTGCTGCAATCAAAGCAGCTTGAGTNATAAACAGTGACTTTTTCATTTTCATACTTATTCTCTCCTTTAGTTTTGTTTTACGTGTGGAAGGTCTCGAACACACGATGGTTTTATGCTGGAATACCCAAGGCTTGGGGATAGCAGCGAGGTAAACTATAACGTATTTCCAGAGAAATTGCAAGAGAATTTTCAATTTTTTATTTCTAGTGCACGTTTTAGGCTTCTGAATCGTTTTATTATTGAAGGCAAATATTTCTATATATTCTCAAGTTGCTTTATTTTGATTACAGTAAGATTAGTACAGGAAGGAGAAAAGTGTCTTGAAATCCTCAAATGATTTTATTATTACTCAGTTTTTGCGCTATGGAAGACTAGTATTACAGCTTGCTTTTCAGAACACAGCTAATATGTCAGAAGCAGAAGATATTACTCAAGAAGTTTTTTTGAAATTGATGGTGGAAGCTAAGGAATGGGCAGTTATGTGTAAAGTTTGAATTCAATGATTCCATGAATTTCGAAAGTTTCCGTGATGCTAGAATTGTTATAGTAAACAAAACCAACGGAAGCATTATTAGCGGAGCAGTGGATGCTAGCCAGCCGGTCAATGGCAACGATGAAAGTCAGGCAGATATGGTAAATGGAAAGATTATATCTTGCGGAGCTCAATTTGATGGAATATCCGACATAGAAATATTAAAAGATTATTATTTTGCCTTTGGAATTGATGGAAAGAGGACACTTTTCGAGGGTGAATGGGAATTGGATTTTGATCTTGAATATGTGGATACTACCAGGGAGTATACAATATCAAAAAATATAAAGATTGGAGAGCTTGATAGAAGCTTGGAAAAGATAATGATATCTCCCTTATCTATACAATTACAATTGCAACCCTTATCCGATGGGAAATATAACAATGAAGACCATATCAATCTATTAAAAATGATTAACTCAAACATAAATCTCTTGAAGATTATTATGAAAAACAAGACCGAGCTCCTAGTCCATAACCTGTCTTTTGATGGAGATGCAATTTATGCGGTTTTTCCAGCTGTTCTTGATTTAGATATGATTTTGGCAATTGATTTTAATGGGGTAAGGATAGAAATAATTAAATAAATTTGAATAAATTTAAAATTCCTACTTGACAAATTTAAATAAGGATAATATATTATTAATAACAGTAATGATTACTATAATTATTATCAAAATTTATTTATAAGGAGGATTTTGAATATGTCATTAGTAGGAAAGCAAGTTCAACCTTTTAAAGCACAGGCTTATCAAAATGGAAAATTTATTGAGGTTACCGAAGAGAACTTTAAAGGAAAGTGGAGTATTGTATGTTTCTACCCAGCAGACTTTACTTTCGTTTGCCCAACTGAATTAGAAGACTTACAAAATAAATATGATACACTAAAGGAAATGGGAGCTGAAGTATACTCTGTATCAACAGATACTCATTTTACTCATAAGGCATGGCATGATAGTTCCGCTACCATTGGTAAGATAAAATATATAATGATTGGAGATCCGTCTCATACAATTTCTCGTAATTTTGACGTATTAATTGAAGAAGAGGGTCTTGCAGATCGCGGTACCTTTATTATTGATCCGGATGGCGTAATTCAGTCCGTTGAGATTAATGCTGGAAATATTGGACGTGATGCAGATGTTATTGTAAATAAACTTAAGGCCGCACAGTATGTTAGAAATAACCCTGGTGAGGTTTGCCCAGCAAAATGGAAAGAAGGAGCTGCAACTCTTAAGCCAAGTTTGGATCTAGTTGGAAAGATCTGATTGGAGTAAGCCTATGGTATTAGATGCTGAGATTAAAGTACAACTGTCTGAGTATCTTAAGCTACTAGAAGATGAGGTTCTGATAAAGGTTAGTACGGGATCGGATCCAGTATCAAAGGATATGGTGGACTTAATCAATGAATTAGGAGCCATGTCTTCTAAGATTAAGATAGAGCAGGCGGTTTTACCTAGGACACCGAGTTTTTCAATAAATCGGTTTGGAGAGGATACCGGAGTGACTTTTGCAGGAGTACCTCTGGGACATGAGCTTACCTCATTGGTATTAGCGTTGTTACAAGTTAGTGGAAGACCACCTAAGGTGGATCAAAAGACAATGGAGCAGATTAAAAGTCTCAAGGGAAGCTATCATTTTGAAACCTATGTTAGCCTATCTTGTCATAATTGTCCTGAGGTTGTTCAAGCCTTCAATCTCATGAGTGTCTTAAATCCTGGAATTACTCATACGATGATTGACGGTGCTGCTTTCAAAGATGAAGTGGAAAGTAAAAACATTATGGCTGTACCATTGGTTTTTCTAAATGGAGAAGTCTTTGGCAGTGGTAGAATGACCCTGGACGAAATTCTTGTGAAACTTGGTAGTACACCGGATGTGTCAGAGTTTGAAGGAAAAGAACCTTTTGACGTTTTGGTAGTCGGAGGAGGCCCCGCAGGCTGTAGTGCAGCCATATATGCAGCTCGAAAGGGAATTCGTACTGGACTCGTGGCAGAACGTTTTGGTGGTCAAGTAAGGGATACCTTAGGGATTGAGAACTTAGTCAGTGTAAAATATATTGAAGGCCCTAATCTTGCTGACAACCTAGAGGCTCATGTAAGAAGCAATGAGGTTGACATCATAACAGCACAGAGAGTTTCAAGTATTGAGAAAAAGGACTTGGTGGAAGTTACCTTAGAAAATGGTTTGCTTTTAAAGAGTAAAACAGTGATTATCGCTACGGGAGCTCGTTGGCGTAACACCGGAGTACCAGGAGAAAGTGAGTTTAAGAATAAGGGTGTTGCCTATTGCCCTCATTGTGATGGTCCGCTCTTCCAGGGAAAAGATATTGCAGTGATTGGTGGAGGAAATTCTGGTATTGAGGCTGCCATTGATTTGGCAGGGGTTGCCAAACATGTGACAGTTCTTGAATTTATGCCAGAGCTAAAGGCAGATCTCGTATTGCAAGAGCGCCTGAATCGTCTAACAAATGTTACAGTAATAAAAAATGCTCAGTTAACAGAGATAACTGGTACGGATAAGGTGAATGGGCTAAAGTATATAGATCGTGAAACCGGTGATGAAAAGCACATTGATTTGCAAGGGGTATTTATCCAAATAGGTCTGGTACCCAATACAGAGTGGCTAAAGGATTCCCTAGAGCGNAATCGCTTCGGTGAAATCATTGTGGATGAACATAATGCGACCAGCCTTCCTGGAGTATTTGCAGCAGGTGACTGTACCAACAGTCCCTATAAACAAATTATTATTTCCATGGGGTCAGGAGCTACTGCAGCTTTAAGCGCCTTTGATTATTTAATTAGAAATTAATAGATCAATAGAAATTAAAAAGTGGATAGAAATTAATAGGTTAATTTCCATATACCAAATAACTCCTTTGTATGAAATATGGTCTGAACTTATAGAAAGAGAGAGGGATAATTAAAAGATTACCCTCTCTTTGTAAATATTCTCTATAGAGGTCTCTTTTCCAAAGCTCATTTAATTTAGACAATAAAGCATTTAATAACCAATTGCCTTTATGAAACGCTATCCATCTATATCATCGCTATCTTTAATCATATTATAAATAAAAGCAAACAAATATAAAAATCAAACAAATATAAATATTAAATAAATATAAATATCAATAAACTTATCAATGAGAGTGTCTAGCTCTGATTTGTTTTTATATTTTACGGTACGATTCCCACTCATCTTTTGTTAGAGAGTAACACATCAAATCATAGACAGATCCGTTGAAAATTTTAGCAGCATAACGCAGGGTACCTTCGTATTTGAATCCGCATTTTTCTATCACTCGCATGGAACGAATATTATGAGGATAGTGTTGAATGCTAATCAATGATAGGTTAAGATCTTCAAAAGCATATCGAATCACTTCCTTAGCAGCCTCGGTTGTTATTCCCTTACCCCAGTATTTTTCCGATAAAACATAACCNAGCATTCGAANGTCCTCTGGATTTCGATGTATATCTTTATGTAGGCCTATGCTACCAATCATTTTATTGTTTTCTTTATAAACAATGGCCCATACATTATTACTTTCTATAATTGATCTCAATATGCCAAGAGACATTTCCAAGCTATTATGGGGTTCCCATCCAGCGTTTGGACCTATATTTGGACTTTTCGCAAATTCATAAAAATCATGTACATCACTTTTTTTCACATTTCTTAAAATTAATCGCTGTGTCTCTAGAGTTCTCATTTTTTTCCTCCATTAAGATAGTATCAAAATATCATTATACAAAGCCTTCAAAAAATTATACATTTTTTCCATTATATTAAAATGAGAATCTATATTCAAGGAAAAACAAAAGGAATTATCTTTATGGTCTTATCCATACAGAATAAATGTTCGAATTTTTATTGCTGCTATATTTTGTTCGTGATATAATGAATCGTAGTGAAGTATATGCATGCTTCTATGCATAAGCGTTCGGAGCAATAAGATCAATGAACATGATTTTTGTTCATGATAGAATGAAAGCGTAGTGAGCTATATGCTAATTAAATTGAATCTATGTTACGATTGGTAATTCTTTGGATTAGGAGGTGGGGCGGTCCTTGCTCTTGATAGGAGATGAATGGGACTGCTAATTCTATGAAGTTTATACATATAGCAGATGTGCATCTTGGAGCCGTACCAGATTCCAATATGTCCTGGGGAGAAGAAAGAGCTAAGGAGATTTGGACTGCTTTTTCAGAGATCATTGATATATGCAATAAGGAGAAAGTAGACTTATTGTTGATAGCTGGTGATTTGTTTCATAGGCAACCTCTTATGAGAGAGCTAAAGGAAGTGAATTATCTCTTTGGTAAATTGGAATCAAGCAAAGTTGTAATCATTGCTGGAAACCATGATTATCTAGCCCCGAGATCAAATTATTGGGGATTTCAGTGGAGTGATAATGTTCATATGATTATGGGAAATCAGATTGAAGTTGTAGATTTAGGGGACTTGAATACTCAGGTTTGGGGTTTGAGCTATCATTCAAAAGAAATTACGGAGCCTCTCTATGATAACCTAAAGCCGAATCATAATGGGCAGATTCAAATCCTCCTTGGTCATGGAGGAGATGATCGGCACATTCCATTTAATAGAAAGAAGCTTTTAGAAGCGGGATTTGACTATATCGCCCTAGGACATATTCATAACCCTGAGATTATGGATAAAGGAATGGTAACCTGCGGCTCTTTACAACCTCTGGATCGAAATGAAAAGGGTGACCGAGGTTATATTATGGGTGAGATCACTGAAAATAGAGATATCAAGATTCGTTTTATTCCCCATGCTAAAAGGCAATATAAATCCATTGTTTTAACTGTAAACCCTAATACCACCAATATTGCCTTGGTTGATATGGCCAAAGAGGGTATAGAAAAACAGGGGAAGAATCACATATATCAATTGATCATTGAGGGTTTTCGACATGAAACAATTCAGTTTCACAAAGAGGATATATTAAGACTTGGTAATATTCTAGAGGTGATTGACAAGTCAGTTCCTGATTATGATTTTGATGAACTTTATCGTCAAAACAAAGATAATATCATAGGGATCTTTATACAGAAAATACGGGATCAAAGGGCTCAAGATGAAGTGACAAAAAAAGCATTATATTATGGGATAGAAGCATTATTAAAAGCTAAGGATTAGGAGGAAGCAATGTTTTTCAAAAAGCTGGTATTACAGAACTTTGGCCGTTTCCACAACAAGGAGATAGAGCTTAAGCCAGGTCTTAATCTAATCTATGGAGAAAACGAGGCGGGGAAATCAACCATTCATGCCTTTATCAAAGGTATGTTATTTGGTATAGAACGTAGCAGAGGAAGAGGCGTGGCTGGCAAAGATGATGTCTATACAAGATATCTTCCCTGGAATAATCCCGGAGCTTTTAATGGCAGCATGGATATTTCTATTGATCATAAGGATTATCGTATACAGAGAAGCTTTCATGCAAACGATAAAAGGTTTGTCATTTTGGATTTAAAGACTGGTAGGGAAGTAAAATTACGAGAGAATCATATTAGTGAACTAATTCCAGGGCTTACAGAATCCACTTTTCGTAATACGGTTAGTATGGAACAACTAGGAGCAAAGACGGATACGGAACTGGCCAAGCAGTTAGGTAATTATATCGCCAATCTTTCCATATCAAAGGCGAAAGAGGTGGATGTTGCTAAGGCTTTGTGGGAACTAAATCAACAAAGAAAAGTGATCCGAGGATCCATGGATAATCAGCAGATAGCTAGACTTGAAGCAAAGATACGGGAAGGTGAGGAAAAGGAAATCCAATTAGAAGAGCTGACAGCTAAGTTAAAAGACTTACTTAAGTTGGAGCAGGATCTGGATCATAAGAAAACATCTTTCGAAAAGGAGCTTAACCTTAGGGAAGAACGTGTAAAAATGGAGGAGCTTCCGGCCATCCAGGAGAAATTTCGTCAGTATCAAGGGTTAAATCTACAGCTTCAAAAGCTAGAGGATGAAGCCAGTCAAATTCAAAGGGATCTTAGTGGCTGGGAGAGTTATGTTTCAAATATAGATCAATATAAGAAAGACTTAGAAGATGCAATCAAATTATCCAATAAGCAAAAAGAATTAGTCTTAGAAATCGATACCTTGATAGAGGAAAGAGAAGAAAATAAAAAAACTTCTCGTAAGAATCTACTGTATACCTTAGTTTGTACTAGCCTAGTTTCTATAACAGCCTTATTGATTACAGCTTTTAAACCAACAGGGATTTTAATAGCAGTAGGAGCATATCTTTTTGCTTTTATCCTTCATTTCCTTAATAGGAGTAGCCTGAACAAGCGAGGTATGCAGTTGGAGGATGTCTATCAAAGGCTAAATAAAAAAATACAATCCATAGATTATGATATTAGAGAGATTCTAATAAGGAACCAAGTAAGTACCATAGAGGAATTATCCCGTCAATATGAGTTGGTTTTAAAGAAATACTATAATTTAGAGCATGAAAAACGGCATTTGATTGGGGTTTTAGAAGNGATTGATGAATTAGAAAATCGCAGGGACGCTCTTTATGATGTCATTATGAAATATATGCTTTATTTTATACCGGAGGAGGTACTAACGGAGAATTCTATGGGTCGTCTTAGGGAGGAGATTAATCGCAGAAAGAAGAAGGCAACGGAAGAGCGGATGGAGATAGAAGAAGAAAAAAACAATTGTAGATTGAATTTGGAAAAAATAAGGTGGCAAATTAATGCCTTAGAGGATAATGAAGATCAGCTCATCAAAAATCAGCATAAATATAATGAACGAATCAGAAAACATAAAGAATGTGAGGTGGAATTAGAAGCCATTAACCTGGCTTTGGAAACCATCAAAGGAATTTCGGTAGAGATTCATGATAGTTTCGGTGTACAATTCAATCAGTCCGTCTCTAAAAAAATCAGCCAAATCACCAAGCAAAGGTATACCGATATTAAGGTAGATGAAAACCTTAACATTAAAGTAGGAAGCCATGGTGATTATATAATCATAGATCGGCTAAGTGCTGGAACAATTGATCAATTATATTTTGCTCTGCGTTTAGCAGTTGGAGAAGTACTCTTAGGAAAAGATAGGATACCACTAATTTTGGATGATAGTTTTACTTTATATGATGATAAACGACTAAGGGCAGTCTTGGAACAAATGAAGGATCAAGAACAGATTTTGTTATTTAGCTGCCATAGGCGGGAGCAAGAAATATTAAAGGATCTTGGGCAATCCTATCACTATATTGATCTAAATTGTTGATTATTAAGGGATCTATATTTTAACGGCATTAATCCATAGAAAAAGGAAATAAAAAACCATCCCTAGAGATGTGGATTGGTATTTAAGACCAATTCCATCTTTAGGGATGGTTTTCTTATGGTTATTCTTGATTATATTTTTTTAGTATATTGTGTATTCTTTCTACAGGATTTAATAATGAACTAATGCTTCTATCATGATTTAAGGTATCTATAATCAGAGCTATATATTTACTCATATCTACATCAATGTAATAAGGTTTGGTTAAAAGCTCAGGTGTTTGATAAATCAAGTTTGTGGTAAGCAAACGATGGATTAATCCTTTTTCATAGGCTTCATCAAATTTCTCTAGGCCATCAGTAAACAATCCATATGTTGCTGCTACGAAGATTCTGCCAGCTTTTCTTCTCTTTAGTTCTGTGGCAACATCCAGAATACTTTCACCAGAGGAAATCATATCGTCTACGATTAAGAGATCCTTACCTTCCACGTCAGTCCCTAAAAATTCATGAGCTACAATGGGATTACGTCCATTAACGATTTTTGAATAATCTCGTCTCTTATAGAACATACCCATGTCGAGTCCTAGAACATTGGCATAGTATACAGCTCTTGACATACCACCTTCATCAGGACTGATTACCATCATGTTTTTTGAATTGAATTTAATATCAGGTACATTTTTTAATAAGGCTTTGATGAACTGATAGTTTGGATTCACAGTTTCAAGACTTTTTAGAGGGATTGCATTTTGAACCCTAGGATCATGGGCATCAAAGGTTAGAATGCTTTCTACGCCCATTTGGGTTAATTCCTGTAATGCCAGTGCACAGTCAAGAGATTCCCTAGAAGTGCGTCTATGTTGTCTACCCTCGTATAAATAAGGCATTATAACAGTGATTCTTCTTGCTTTACCACCTACGGCAGCGATAATACGTTTTAAATCTTGATAGTGGTCATCCGGAGACATATGATTCTTGTGGCCACTTACAGTATAGGTTAAACTATAATTAGTTACGTCAACTAATAGGTATAGATCAGTACCACGAACAGATTCTTTAATTTGTCCCTTAGCTTCACCCGTACCAAATCTTGGACAATAGGCTTCCAATAGGTAAGAATCTCTTTGATATCCAGAAAAAGCTATGGTACCCTTATGTTCACTTTCCCTGGAGTTACGCCACTGTACAAGATAATCATTGACTTTTTGACCCAAAGCTTTGCTGCTCTCAAGAGCGATAATTCCAAGACGGCCAACAGGAATGGTTTCTACAATCTTTTCGTGCTTAGACATTACATTTCCCTCCATAATATATTACGTTTCTACAAACCAATAAAAGTTATACCATTATAAAATTATTAAGTCAAGCATGTTGACGGGTTTTTATCTTAAAATTGATTATCTAATTAATATCATTTGGACAATATTGGTTTCATATACATTATCTTGATAAATTTCCAATGGTCTTTTTTAATCGGATATCTTCTCCAATAATAGCGCGGATAGAATAATTACTAATGATACGGGAATATATCCGTTCACTGTAACTTGCTAAAATATTATCCAAAGAAAGATTGGTGGAAATAAGTGTGGATTTTTGCCGTAACAATCGTTCGTTGATAATCAGATATAATTGGGAAGAAGTAAAGGTGTTGTTTAATTCTGTCCCTAAATCATCTATGATTAGTAGATCGCAATCCAAAATGTAATCAAATTGATTGGAAGCAGTGTAACTGCTTTCGATATCCTTACTAAACTTGTTTTTTTCAAGGATATCAAACAAACGGAAGGCGGTCAAATATATGACAGTGTAACCACGATCCAGAAGTTCTTTTGCAATGCAGTTTGCTAAAAATGTTTTCCCAACTCCAGTATTGCCCATAAAGAGAAGATTTTTACATTCCCGATCAAAATGCCTTATAAAACTTTTGCATTCGGCTACAACTTTCTGCATATTAGACAAGGGAGATAAGCCTAGCTTTTCATCAACATAGTCATCGGAGTAATAATCAAAGGAAAAAGTTTTAAAGTTTTCCCGTTTCAAGATGTTTTTTAGGTTAGAATCCGAATAGATTAGATCAGCTATGGCTTGTTTAAAACAATTACATTTTTCGTTTTCAATAAATCCAGTATCCTTACACTTGCTGCATTGATATTGCAATTCCAGATAATCCGCTGGATAGCCATTGGACAATAGAAGCTCTATCTGACGTGCTTTTAAATCCAAGGCTTTATCCTTTAAGCTTTCCATAACGCTATTGTCTCCAAATAAGGCCATTCGACCGCTTTGGGCTGCCAAAGTAATCATTTCCTCTTCTAATTGTTTTAATTCCGGTACCTTTTCATAGGCTTCCTTGATTCTTTTGTCTTGGTCATGCTTATTCTGAAATCTGCGGTTATCATATTCACGTAGAATTTGATTGTATTGATCATTTCTCAAGGCCATGGCTATTCATCTCCTTTATAACCCTTTGCTAAGAAGCTTTTTCTCCAATTCAGCATAATCTTTGGGGGAATAGGTTCTCTGAGGGAACTGATTAAATTTATTTGAGGAGGAACTTATGGTTGGTGTAAGTTTTCTTCCAATTGCTTTATTACTCTTAATAAAATTATCGTCAAGACGGGCAATATCCTGCATATCTTTAGCACCTTTTTTATGCCAGGTTTCCAGTATTTTATCCGTATACTTAAAGTCAGGTTTTTGGGTATGAAGTAAGGCTCTGTTACAAGCCTCCCTTATAAGTTCAACAGAAAAGCCATAATCATCAACCCATTTTTTTATGTATTGGCGTTCAATTTGGCCTGGAGCTCTATTGAGGCCAAAGGCTTTAATTACGGCGTTAAGATGATCATTGTAGGCAATGGTAGCTTCCATTGCTTTATCCTGAGTATCAATCCCTTCCTCTGCCCATCCAAGAGCTACAGCCTCAATATAAGCGGTACTTTTTTTACCCTTATTAATACAGTAATCATATAAGTACATAATTAATTCGGCAGAAAATTTAAGATCATGATATAAATATAGGATCAATTGAATTTCTGTCGATTTGAGAGGACGTTTTAGATAGTATTCCACACAATGCATCACCGATTGAACCTCATCGTTTTCTGTTAACTGAAGAACTTCCTCCTCGGAAAACTCGTGTTTTTTTGGAGGTATGTAAGGGGTTTCCACAGGAATTTTTACTGCTAGTGGTTCAGGTTCTATGGTAACTGCAGCTGGAATTGAGGAGTGCATTTGAGAAATGTCACAAAGGTAGATTGCAGTAATTTCTTTTTGTTTATTATAAACTACTTTAATTAAGTTTAACTTGTCCCAATAATTTAATGCCCGAATAATGTCTTTTTCTGTATTATCTAAAAAGTCTGCTATGGAGGAGACGGAAATCTCCCGGCAGTTAGAGCCTAAACAACGAAGCAAATATAAATATACTTTTACATAAGCCCCATTGGCAGTAGGCATAAATCGGTCAATAAAGGTATTTGGTACGATGGTTACACCGGGAATACCTTCAGAATGTAATGTAATCGTATCCACTTTACCCCGTCCCTTCTAAAATATAATTTCAACAACAAATTAGGAAACCTCTCGATCAGTTTCCTTGCTCACGAAGATTATAACACACATAAAGATTTCTGGAAATAGCCTATTTTCTGGCNTNCCAAGGGATAAATTATCCGTGGATACTGTGGATAATGTGGATTATTGTAAAATTTCAGAATGTAAAATAATGTAAAANAATAAAGAAATATAGGGTTTACCATTGTAAAATCCTTGATTAATCTATAATTGTAGAAAAGATTGGAAGAAAAAAATTATCCACAGTAGTATCTTTATAAAAATGTTGATAATACTGTGGATAATGTGGATTATTATTGACCAAGCAAGGATTCTCCAATAGTTACAATATCTCCGGCGCCCATAGTTATCAACAGGTCACCGTTCATGCAATTTTGAAGTAAAAAATTTTCAATATCATCGAAGGAAGGGAAGTAGTAAACTTCCTTACCCAAATTCGACAATTCATTGGCTAAATCCTTGGAAGATATGTCTCCAGGATCTTTTTCTCTGGAGGCATAAATATCAGAGAGGACAATCTTATCCGCTAAGGCTAGGGATTNGGCAAAGGATTTTAGGAGTTGTTTGGTTCGAGTATAAGTATGTGGTTGGAATACACACCAAAGATTTTTATGTGGATAAGCTTGTGCTGCTGTTAAGGTAGCAGTTATTTCAGTTGGATGATGGGCATAATCGTCAATTACTTTTACACCACCAACACTGCCTTTGTATTCAAAACGTCGTTTGGCTCCCTTGAATTTCAAAAGTGCTTTTTTAATCACATCCATTGGAATTCCAGATTGTAAAGAAACGCCGATGGCTGGAAGAGAGTTTGAGATATTATAAACACCTACAACATTGAGCCTTACGCGATCTATAAATTGACCTTTATAGTAGAAGTCGAAGCTACCAGTACTCATATCATCAAATACAATACGATTGGCAGCATAGTCAAAGTTTTTCTCTGGTGTCTGGGCATAGGNAGGGTCTATAATTCCATAGGTTAGCACTTCACANTCNAAATCCTTTGTGATTTCTTCATAGCGATCAATTTCTCCATTTATAAAGAGTTGACCATCCTTAGGTAACCGCTTAGCAAATAAACGGAAGGAATTACGAATATCATGGATATCTTTAAAAAAGTCCAGATGATCTAAGTCGATATTTAAAATAATACTACGTTTTGGATTGAATTCTAGAAATGTATTGGTATATTCACAGGCTTCTGTTATAAAGTGCTGTGATTTACCCATTCTCATATTTCCTCCGATGGCGTCTAAAATACCTCCAACAGAAATGGTTGGGTCTAAATTGCCTTCCATAAATATTAAGGAGAGCATAGATGTGGTTGTTGTCTTTCCGTGGGTTCCAGAAACAGCAATGGCATTATCGTAATTAAGCATTAANTGACCAATTAATTCGGCTCTATTTAAGAGAGGAATATTTCTTCTCTTTACTTCCATAAGTTCCTCATTATCTTCCTTAATGGCAGCAGTNTAAACAACCACTTCGATATCCGGAGTGATATTGGCGGGACGTTGTCCAAAATATACTTCAATTCCTAAGTCTATTAAATGATCGGTAATTTTACTGCGTTGGCTATCAGAGCCACTGACTTGAAACCCAAAAGTATGTAAATATTCAGCAAATCCACTCATGCTGATTCCGCCTATACCGATAAAATGCACTCGGCATGGTCGATTAAAATCTATTTTGTACATATTACACTTCCTATTCTAGTTTTCTTAATTTACTGTCGATTTCTATCTGCTATTATAACTGTTTTCAAATAAATTACAATAGTAAAATACTTACGCATTTTATATAGTAATATATTCTACAATTTAAGAATCAATGCTAGTTTTAGAGTAGAATAGTGTAATAAATATAAAGAAGGAGCATAAATTTTGTTTTGTTTATTAAATATGACATAAATTTTGTTAATTTTAAGGATTTTTTCGTAAATATTATTCACATTTGAAAAGTTATGTGTTATAATACCTTAAGATACATAAATTGGGTATTTTGTTACAAAATGTATTTTTATTAATTATTATTGGGGAAAAATTATACTAACCAAGTTTAGGATTAATTTTTCAAAATAACTAACGATAAAAATTGACAGAAGGGGGACCATGCTATGGAAATTACTGACGTACGAGTACGAAAGGTGAGCAAGGAAGGCAAAATGAAGGCCGTTGTATCAATTACCATTGATAATGAATTTGTAGTTCATGATATTAAGGTAATTGAAGGCGACAAGGGGTTATTCATTGCTATGCCTAGCAGAAAAGCCGGGGATGGAGAGTATAGGGATATCGCTCATCCGATTAACTCGGATACNAGGGATAAAATCCAGAAAATAATCCTTGAAAAGTACGAAATCGCAGCTTTAGACACTGAAATTGAAGAATAGTAGAAAAGCCGTGAGAAACAAAAGAAGCAGCACAGGCTGCTTTTTTTGTTGCCTTCTAAAAATATAAGCATTATAATAATAACACGTTAATTTTTAAATCC
>JGI24707J26582_10000229_pt1 | contig 41546 bp, 35 predicted proteins | sample BioPla1DNA1_FD_26582 | JGI IMG/M metagenome (IMG submission 26582)
TGATTTTATATAAGCACCTTATAAACTGTGATTTCATACAAAAACCGTCTAACCCTTGAGATTAGACGGTTTCATTGTGTTTTATTTTGGTGACCCACCGGAGACTCGAACTCCGGACACCTTGATTAAAAGTCAAGTGCTCTACCGCCTGAGCTAGTGGGTCATATTTGGCTGGGATGGCAGGACTCGAACCTACGAATGCCAGAGTCAAAGTCTGGTGCCTTCACCAACTTGGCTACATCCCAATGCATCAGTCAGTTTCAGAAGTCGGAAACCGGATAGTTACATCTCAGCTTCCGCCCTCTTTTTTCTCTGACATATAATGGGGTGAATGATGGGATTCGAACCCATGGCCTCCAGAGCCACAATCTGGCGCTCTAACCAACTGAGCTACACCCACCGAAACTTACAAACGCAAGCCTCTCAGGGCTTTTTAAATACCCCCCGAAAAAAGACGCAAACTTATTTTATGACAGAACGGCATTCTTGTCAAGCAAAAAATATTGGTATTTTAAATTTTCTTACCGATATTCAGTGTTTTTTAAGGTAACATAACATTTCATTAGTTCACATAACATCGTATTTATGCGNTTTTCAGTTGTTTTAATTTTCACTGCAACTTAGGAAAAATAAAATATTTCATTTTTATTTTTCCACATAAAAACCTTTCTCTATACAAAGTTTTGCTCTGGCAGCTGTTTTTTCATCTGAATTAAGCTCATTTTTAATGAAATCCGGGTTACTTATAAAAAAATCTCTCATAAACTTATCAGGATCCTCAATATATTCCATTACCATTTTGTACTGGGATNGATCTATATATTTCTTCTGGTAAGCAATCCCAAATATCTCCTCATTTATACCTACAAGAGCATTGGACTTCACACTTAGCTTTTCAAGTAATTCGCTTCCTCCTTGCAGCCTGTCAATAATCACAAAGGAGTTTTTCATAGTACCATCTGCTATATTTATTACGGGAATCCAAGCGCGTTCATAACTTGAAGCACTTGTTATTAAATCCGCAATATGTAAAACCTTTGCACCCTTTANACTGCCAAGTTTTTCGGATTTTTGATTTTCAAAGATATATGCATCCAAATCCTTAAAAATCGTTATATGGGGTTTGTTCAAAATTGATGCTACAGGTAGAGAAAAGAACCAGTCTCTCCTCTCGCCCCCCGATATATAATCATAGTCATCTTTAGGGACTGCATTATCAATTGACTTAACCAGCGCTTCGATGGTTGTTCTATATATAGTATCCTCATTGTAATTTTTCATAACCTGTTCGTGCAAAATAGCAGAACATTGTTGTTTTTTCTCTTTTACATTATCTATAAGCTCTAATAATGAATTAGCCTTTTGTTCACTTCCATACAGAAAGTGTGTATTTATATAATATGGCCCTATCTTCCCCGATGTATACCAGAAAGGTTTATTTGAAGGACAAACTCTAATGGCTTTTGTTTCAAAAAGTGCTTTGATTAATACATCTTTTATTGAATTCATATAATGCTCCTTTATTTCTTACCAAAATATTTCTCTTGATAATCTATATACCACTGCTGGTTTTCAAGTGTACTGGTTTCTTTGTCCAGATGACTTACATCTCCTTCTATCTGCACTTGAAATTGTCCATTTTCCACGCTTACAATGGTAACTGCGGTATTATCAAACCAAGGTATATTAATTATGTCTTTTAGCGGCATTCCTTTAAACCAGCATAATAGGACACGAATTGCTGTACCGTGGCTTACAATACAAATATTCTCACTATCTTCTTTTGAAATTATATCTAAAATAGCATTAATTTGTCTTTGCTGAAAGCTCTCCATGCTTTCACCTTCGGGCATTTGATGTATGTGGGGTCGGTTTTCCCATGTATCATATTCTTTGGGATAATCTATGGGTAAATCTTCCCAACGCATCCCTTCCCAAAGACCACCGTTAATCTCCTTGAGATCTTCACGCGAAATTATGGGAAGATTCTTTTGTCGCGAAATATACCCGGCTGTTTCCATTGTTCTTTTTAATATACTGCTATAAATAACATCAATCTTAGTATCCTTTAGTCTTTGAGCTACCTGTTTAGCCTGAAGATGGCCTCTTTCAGTGATGTTTTCGTCCGTCCAACCATGAAATTCTCGTATTTTATTACCTACCGCTTCAGCATGGCGGACAAATATCAATTTTTTCATTGTTATACCCTTTCTAAAAATCATATTTAATGAACGTTGTAATTATGCGACATCTTACTAAACTATTAATGCTTCGTTGATTTCTTGTACACTTCTAAAACCATGGTTTTCCATATACAGCTCAATTCCTTCCTTTACTTCAACCCAAACATTAGGATTTACAAAGCCCGCTGTTCCTACCATTATGGCCTGAGCGCCCGCTAATAAAAATTCAATAGCATCGTCAGCATTACATATACCGCCCATTCCGATTACCGGTATCTTAACCGAATTTGCAACCTGATATACCATTCGGACGGCAACGGGCTTCACAGCAGGGCCAGACAGTCCTCCAGTGATGTTTGCGAGTACTGGTTTTTTTGAATCTATATCTATTGCCATTCCCAAAAGTGTATTGATTAAACTTACGCAATCGGCTCCCGCATCTTCTGCAGCTTTTGCCATTTCTGTAATATCTGTAACGTTTGGGGTCAACTTAACAATAAGTGGCTTTTTACATACCTTTCTAACTGCAGAAGTAACTTGTAGAATACCTTGGGCCGTGCTGCCAAACAAAAGGCATCCTTGTTTTACATTAGGGCAGGAAACATTAAGTTCTATTGCATCTATATCTGCATCTGATAAAATCTCTACCATCGTGCAGTATTCTTCAACAGAATTTGCTGCCACATTCGCAATTATTGCTGTATCGTATTTCCTTATAAATGGAATTTCGTGCTCAATGAATGCGTGAACTCCTGGATTTTGNAGTCCTACACTATTTAGGATACCGGCTGGAGTTTCGGCAATTCGAGGTGGGGGATTGCCCTTTCTAGGTTCAAGAGTTAGTCCTTTTACAGATATCCCGCCTAATTTATTCAAGTCAAAATATTCACTGTATTCCCTTCCAAAACCAAAGGTTCCTGATGCTGCAATAACCGGGTTTTTAAGTCTTAATCCGGCAATATTTACTGATAAATCCAAAGATAAATCCTCCTTAAACTCTTGTAGTTTGTAATAAGTGAACTCTCAGTGTATTTGATAATATCTAATTAAATGTATTTGATAATACCTAATTAAAAAATAAGTCTTTCCGCAGGAAAAACAGGGCCATCCTTACACACATGCTCGTATTCGAAATCATCACCATGCTTTACTTTACATGCACATACAAGGCATGCTCCTATTCCGCAACCCATACGCTGTTCCATTGAGACCTCGCAGAATATACCCCTTTCAATACAAATCTCAGCAATTGATTTTATCATAGGCATAGGACCGCAGGTGTAAACTTTATCGGGTTTTTCTCTTTCAAGCCTTTCTAAAAAAGGCTTTGTAACCAGTCCATGTATACCATAACTTCCATCATCTGTTGTGATTATAACTTTGTCAGAAACTCTTTCAAATTCATTTTGAAGAACAATTGAATCCTTTGCTCTAAACCCAAGAAAAGAAGTTTTTTGCACATCAGTGCTTCTTTCAAGTAAGAAAAATAGTGGAAAAATACCTATGCCACCACCAACTACCCAAACTTTTTCGCCTTTTACAGGAAGAGTAAACCCTTTTCCTAGTGGCCCCATACAATCTATAAAATCATCACATTTTAGTCGCGATAATATGTCCGTACCCTTTCCCTTAACCATAAAAACAAAGTCAAATGTTCCTTCATAAGGATCAGTCCTTAAGATACTTATAGGCCGTCTTAAAAAGGCATCCAGACCATCACAACACTTAATATTAATAAACTGTCCTGGGACAGCACTTTTTGCAATTGTTTCTGATTTTAGCCTTACAAGAAAAATTTTTTCTGCAAGCATTTTTGTTTCCACAATTTTTAAATGATTACTCATACGTTTCCTCCAGTAGTAAAACTAGTTTTTTGATACCTAACCCCTTAGATTTCCCAAGACATTTGATACACTTAGTGTATCCAGCTCCATAAAAAATTCTCTTTCAAGTATCATGCCTAAATCATGGGCATCCGATGAAGAAATAAACTGTTTTTTGGAATACTCGGGGTACTTATTTAAAAATTCTTCTTTTGTAATATATCTTGACAGTTCCAAAGTGTTGAACTGTAAATCATCAGGTATTGTGCCTAAGTTTGAAATTATGCTAAATGATTGTCTGTCCACATGAGCGGGTATTGGCACTCCTCCTAAATCTCTAACTATTTCAGTGCAACTATACAAATCTAATTTGGTTGCTGTTGTTAATAAGTTTTTCACCTTCTTAACATGTCTGTCGTTCGAGTCCATAATCCATTGCGAGCCAAATATATCTTCTCTGTTTTTGATAACCACGTAATTTTCATCCAAAATTGATTGCATGTTAAAAACGCTTTCCAATGAGGGGAAGTAACAAAGCAGATGCACTTCCTCGCTAGTTTCAATCTCTATCCCGGGCAAAAATAACAAACCCAATTCGCTGGCTACTTTTGATATGGCTTCCAGATTCCCGGTGTGATTGTGATCACATACCGAAATTATATCGAGACCTTTAATCTTTGACATCCCTGCAATATTGTTAGGTGTCATATCATCATTTGCACAAGGAGAAAGAGTAGAATGAATATGTAAGTCAAAGGCGGCTTTAGTCATAGGTAACTCCACTTTTTTGTCGATAAAAATTAATGCAAATATCATAACTTCTATCTGAAGCTTGAACTATGACAACCTCCTTTTCCTGAGCTTTATTAATTGTATTCTCTTCAACTTCAATTCCCTCTGGAATAACAATACAGCTAGCATTAGTGAGCGACGCAATGGCAATAATGTTAAGATTTGTATGCACAGTAATCCAAAGTTCACCATCATCTATCTTTGCCATTGCCATACTGAGCAAATCACAGATATAAACTCCCGTAATTTCAAGCTCTTCAGCTCTATCAACACAACTTAATATTTTGTACCCGTTATGCAACGCAAACTCTTTAACCGTCACCGTTTTACCTCCCGAGATTACTCATCCTCTTTTTGGGGCATTGAAACATGTTCAAATGCCTTCATGTGATCTGCAAGATTAGACACCTTTTCTCTTAATTTAAAGATACAATCGGTCTCAAAGGCCAATCCTCTTACTATGTCCTCAGCAAGACTCCTGCAACTTGGTGCACCGCAGGCACCACAGTCCAATCCTGGTAAACCGTCATTAATCTTTTCAAGTTTTTGCATCATCTGCATGGCTTTTATCATATTATCATCGAGGGTTAATATGGGCTTATATTCCATATCCTGTGTCCATAGCATGTTCTGGTAATCTGTTGCCGTATTTTCTTTTGAGAAATCCTTGTTTGAGCGCTTCATTTGTATTCTAAGATTTGCTCTGGAAACAAAAGGATTTACAACTGCCAAAGGACCACCAAGGCAACCTTCTGTACAGGATAAAGCCTCCACAAAGTCCACATCGTTAAGCCTGTCCTCAACTATTTCTTCAAATATATTAATAACATTATGTATTCCGTGAACAGCCAGACACCTATTTGTTTCAAGCGCATGGCTTTCCCCTCCGGAGCTTGCCCATCTTACTCCATCAGCTCCCGAACTAACTAAATCACTCTTAATATCGTTGGGGATATTTTTCATTTTCTCCAAAAGCTTTATATGTATGTCTTTCATTGCAAGAACTCCACTTACATACGACTCATTCTTTTCATAAGGTGCCTTTACGCTAGTAACTTTTGCTGCACATGGGGATATGAAAAAAGTCCCGATTTTGTCGGCATCAATATTTCTTTCCTTCGATATTGTGTGCTTTGCGATTCTGGCAGCAACTTCCATGGGTGATTCTATTTTTAATAGGTTAGGAATAAGATTAGGGAACCTTACTTGAACTAAACGAACTACCGCAGGACAAGCAGAAGAAATGACTGGCTTTTTAACATTACCTTTTTCGATTATCTGCCTGGAGGCATCTGATACAATTTCTGCAGCTTTTGATACTTCAAACACCCAGTCAAAACCTAATTCGAGTAATGCTTTAAGTATTCTTTCCCGTGAAAATTCCGGGTCGAATTGACCATAAAGCGAAGGTGCAGGTAATGCAACCTTAAATTCATATTGATTAATTTTTTCGAATGGATCTGTAACGGCTTTCTTGGCATGGTAAGGACATACTTTGATACATTCACCACAATCTATACAACGTTCTTTTGTAATGGTTGCTTTGCCGTTTCTAACTCGGATTGCTTCAGTGGGACAATGTTTTATACAATTAGTACACCCTTTACACTTTTCTTCATTTAGCGTAACTGAGTGAAAATATTTTGTCATAAAGCTTTCCTTCCTTAAAATAATGCTATTGTTATATATACTTTTGTACCTTTATTAATCTCACTTTCTAACAAAAACTCATCGGCATTCTTTTTTATATTAGACAAACCCATTCCTGCGCCAAATCCCATTTCTCTGATTGAATCGGGGGCGGTTGAATATCCTTCCACCATAGCAAGCTCAATATCTTCGATACCTGGTCCTTCATCATAGATGAGAATTTGGATTTTATCTTCGAAAATTTCCACTAAAGCTTTACCGCCATTTCCATGTATAACGGCATTAAGCTCTGCCTCGTACATGGCTATGGATGTTCTTTTTATAATGACTGGGTTCACTCCTAATTGAGTCAATATCTTTCGAACATTACTTGATGCTTCTCCTGCCAGAGCGAAATCATTAGCAGGAATTTCATATTCTCTCTTTAAAATACTTTTCACTTTAATTACCTGTCCCCACAATGCCTGCTTCATAAAGTAGTCCACAACATGTAAACATGGAAAGATCAGAAGACGCCAGAACAATTCCCTTTTCTTCGGCTAATTCACACATGGCATCAGTAGGCTTTTTTCCACGTACAAATATAACAACCTTAATATCCATCATCTCTGCAGTTCTAATAACCTGGGGATTTACAAGACCTGTAAGGAGTAGAGCATTCTCTTTGGAAAAAGCCATCACATCACTCATTAAATCAGCACCGCATGCCGACTTAATGTAGATATCTACCTCCTCTTCACATGTATGTAATTTTCCATCTATCAATTTCAAAACATCACATAATACCATACAACACCTCATTATTGTAGAAGATACCTTTATTATAAGCTTTCCATAAATAGGCGTCAATCGCCTTTGATTTCAATAATAAAAGCTTCTCAAAAAGACGATTTGAAGCATAATGCGTAAAGCAATCATTTCCTTTGATAAAAAGCCGCCAATAAGGCGGCTTTTATTACTGTTTGCTACTAAGATATTCATTCAAATCAGCAATTAGTTTTTCAGATTCTATACCATGCACAGCACATGCCTGCTTAATGCTTTCACCCGAAGCAGAAGGGCAAAACAAGCAATGCATACCATACTGCATGAAAATTGGCGCTGTACCTTCATCGAGTTCAAGTACTTCTCTAATGATCATATTTTCTGTAACTTTGCGCATTATATTTCCTCCCACGTAAATATTTGTGTCACTATAGGCTATACTATATAAAATGGAACAAATGAACCATTTCATGATAGAAGGCTTTTGCAATGTATACATATAAAAGTCAGCTGTACAATAGGCAATGGCATACTTCCGTGTATAATCACAATAAATGCACAGCAATAACTTAAATATGGAACATATCAAAATGCCCATGGGGTTATTATACCCCATAGATTAAATAAACCGCAACCATAAAATTGAAAGAGACTTTTGCTACATAATAATAGAATTGGATGCGCAGTATGTGGTTAAGATTTGTGAATCGACCGTAAATTGATTCTTGTAATAAAAAGCCTTGGTAAAATGGGGTTTTGTCTCCAATAGCATTGACTGAAAAGGAATTTTGTGATAATTTTAACATAATCGTTTTTAATCGGAGGTGTTAGAATGAAGGATGCTCTAAATCTGGCTATTATTGGTACTACAGTGGTTTTTGCCTCACTAGTTTTGATTATTATATGTATAAAAATCTACACCGCAATAGTCGCAATGATTAATAATAGGAATAATAAAAGCATCAATAAAAATAATGATAGTGATAGTGGAAAAGGTATTTCTGTTCATTCCACAACAAATGTGAACTCCAGTTCATCTTTAGACGGGTTAAGCCCCGAGCTTATTGCAGTAATTACTGCAGCAATAGCTGCGTGTATGGATAGTTCCGGTGCAGGATTACAGGTCAAATCCATTAAGCGTATAGGGCATAATACTCCTATATGGAATGTTGCCGGAAGAAATGAACATATACTTTCAAAAATATAGTATATTAGGATAAAGGAGATTATTATGTGGCAAGCTTTTGTAAATGCTATAACGAAATTGGCTTCTGAATCAGGTTTTGCAAACATTACTTATCTGAATTTGGTCTTAATTTCAATAGCTCTAGTTTTTTTATATCTAGCAATAGTGAAAAATTACGAACCTTTGTTGTTGGTTCCAATAGCCTTTGGTATGCTGATTGCAAATCTTCCCCTTGGCGGATTGATGAATCCATCTTTGTGGGATGATCCTATAAGTTTTGAAGCAATACTCCACGAAGGGGGTCTATTGGACTTATTATATCTCGGTGTTAAGCTTGGAATCTATCCACCGTTAATATTCCTTGGCATAGGCGCTATGACAGATTTTGGACCTTTGATTGCAAATCCCAAGAGCCTGTTATTAGGCGCTGCAGCCCAGTTTGGTATTTTTGGAACATATNTAGGCGCTATGGCACTTGGCATTTTCACCCCTCAGCAAGCTGGATCAATATCCATTATAGGTGGTGCAGATGGGCCGACAGCAATATGGCTTACTTCAAAGCTGGCGCCAGAACTTCTAGGACCTATCGCATTGGCAGCCTATTCATATATGGCTTTGGTTCCAATAATTCAACCGCCAATCATGAAAGCTTTAACTACAAAAAAAGAACGGGAAGTTGTTATGCAACAGTTAAGACCTGTGTCAAAAACAGAAAAAATTCTATTCCCAATCATCGTTACAATTATTGTAGTTTTAATTATTCCATCTGCTGCTCCACTTGTTGCAATGTTAATGCTTGGTAACCTTTTCAAGGAATGTGGAGTTGTAGAACGTCTAAGTGATACAGCACAGAATGCATTAACCAATATTATTACAATCTTCTTAGGGCTTACTGTAGGTGCTACAGCAAGTGCAGATAAGCTAAGTCAGCCTGGATTTGGATTGCAGGCACTTTCAATAATACTATTAGGTTTGATTGCATTTAGTGTAGGAACTGCAGCAGGAGTATTGTTTGGTAAAGTAATGTATAAATTCTCGGGAGGCAAAATAAATCCATTAATAGGTTCTGCTGGGGTATCAGCTGTACCTATGGCAGCTCGTGTTTCACAAGTGGTTGGGCAAAAAGCCAACCCTCAAAACTTCCTTTTGATGCATGCTATGGGCCCGAATGTAGCAGGTGTAATTGGCTCAGCCGTTGCAGCTGGGGTGCTCTTATCCATATTAGGATAATTACATAAGAACAGCGAAAAGGACAAACCGTTTGGGGCGTTCACACAGGGATATATGAAAAATTCAAACGCAAAAGAACCAGCCGTATTCAAGCGTATTGCTTGGCACGGCTGGTCTTCTTTTTATAATGAATAGATATTTTTCACGCAATACTTCACCGTATTTTCACTGATAGTCAGCTCGCTGGCAATGGTTTTGTAGGTCTTTCCCTGAAGCAGTAGGGACGCTACCTGACTTTCCCGTTCCGACAGGTTTCCGAATCTGGCGGCTGTATGACAAGGTTATGCGGCTCGTTACGGCTGATGCAAGCTACCGAATAAAGTTATCCGATAGTTCAGAAAAAATTATTTTGAAGTTATAGCTCAATTATGTTATCTTCTATAAAGGGTGATGAATATGAAATATATTGTTCTTTTAGGCGACGGGATGTCAGATTATCCTGTACCAGAATTAAATAATAGAACGCCACTTGAAGTTGCAAGTAAACCAAATATGGATTACCTTGCTCAAAATGGTGAAATGGGTCTTGCTAAAACCGTTCCAGATCAACTAGACCCAGGTAGCGATGTAGCTAATTTATCGGTTTTCGGATATGATCCAGTACAATATTATACAGGGCGCTCACCGCTTGAAGCTGTGAGTATGGGCATTACGCTTGGCGATAAAGATATTGCTCTCAGATGTAATCTTGTTACTTTATCCGATGAAGAGAACTATGACGATAAAACAATGGTTGATTATAGCTCTGGTGAAATTACAACCCCTGAAGCTCGTGAACTGCTCAAAGCAATAGCAAAAGAATTTAATAGCGATACCTTTACTTTTCATCCGGGTATTAGCTATAGGCATTGCCTTGTCTGGAATAACGGAAACATTAATTTAGACTTAACTCCACCCCACGACATAAGCGGGAAAAAGATTACTGATTTCTTGCCAAAGGGTAATGGTAGTGAAGCTTTATTTAGGTTTATGAAGGAAAGTTCTAAGATTTTATCGAATCATCCAGTGAACATTAATCGTGTTAATAAAGGTCTTAATCCCGCAACTTCAATTTGGTTATGGGGACAGGGTAGTAAACCTTCATTAAAATCTTTTTATAAAAAGTTTCAACTTACAGGAAGTGTAATATCTGCTGTGGACTTAATTCACGGTATCGGAATTCTTGCAGGGCTAAAAACCGTTCATGTTGACGGAGCTACAGGAAACCTACACACAAACTATCAAGGGAAGGCACAGGCAGCATTAAATGAGCTTCAATCGGACAAGGATTTTGTTTATATTCATGTTGAAGCTCCGGATGAGTGCGGGCACCAAGGGCTTATTGAAGGTAAAGTTAAATCAATAGAAAAAATAGACTCCGAGCTATTAGCACCTTTAATGCAAGGTCTATCTAACTATGATTATTCAATACTTTTATTACCCGATCATCCTACGCCTTTATCAATAAAAACTCATTCACGAGAACCCGTCCCATATGTGATCTACAGAAGTACAGAGATGAAGAATAACTCACCAAGAAGTTATACTGAAAAAAATGCAGCATCTACAAATGTTTTTATAGATCAGGGGCATACGCTAATGGAGAGATTTATTAAGAATATATAAATATATATTTTTAATTATTAACCACAACGTTTACCAAGACAAAATCAAAAACTGAATTTTTTAGAATTTAAATAAAGATATAAGGGTTATAGAAGAACTATTAAACCTATACACACGGTTTTAATATCAAACTAAAGGGACAATGATTAAAAGGACTATTTCTATGGAAATAGTCCTTTTTGTATTCTTTATTGTTTTATCTGACTTTATTGTTTATTCTACTTTAAGTAATTCTTCCAAAGGTGGTATTTTTATTTTCTGATCTATGACAATTGTATTATATGGAGCTGGAATATTATTATATTTTCCAAGCTTTTCAACATAGTCATAATTATCCCCATAATAAATTTTTACTATAGATGTAAGGGTATCTCCTGGTTTAACTGTATGTTCTTTCACCTGCACTGGTGCTGCTGTTACAGTAGGAGTAGGTTCAGGTGTAACTTCTATCGTATCATCCGGTGGTGTAGGAACTGGAGTAAGTGTGGCAACTGGTGTGGGCTCTACTCCAACATCCGCAGGTTCATTCANACCTTTCATTATATTTCTAATAACCAGTAACATAATCAAGATCAAAAGGATTGCAGTAATAACTACAGATACATAATAAATAATATTTTCATATTTAGATATATTTTTCTTATTATATTTATATGTTGGTGGTGGCACATTTTTTAATGCAGAAGCCTTTGGTCTATTAACCGGCTTTCTCTCTGGAGTTCTTCTTTCTGCCGGTTTTCTAGTGGTTGCACTAGATTTTATTCTTTCGATACGTACCACCATAGCTGTCATATCATCAGCACTATTTACCTTAGTCGCCTCTGTAATGATTTTATATGCAATATAAGTACTGTCACTTCGCAATGAGAGTATGTCTTCAATATATTCTTCTCCAAGTGCATTAAAAACTCCATCACTAATTAAAAGAAATTTGTCTCCTTCGAGTAATTCAATTGGCTCTGAAGATAATACAATGCTTTCATCTTCATTTTCTTGGGTTTCATCCCCGAGTTCTATAGCCTCTTCATCGGAAATTATCCCCATTTCGGTTAGTCGTTTTGATTTCGAAAAACCAGTGGCTATGTGTTTGAATTCACCAGCACGGCAGAAATAGAAATGACAATTTCCATATGCATAAGGAATTGCCTTACCTTCAGTAAGCAACAAACCTGCAAAACCAGATTGTCTTTCTGCATCGTCTTCGGGTATACCATTTAAATCGTGAATGCTATTTAGATATTTTACCGATTCCGATAATCTTGTGGTGATTTCTTCATTTTTAAACTCAATGTCGCCACCTTGGACCGTTATCTTCTCATGAAATTTCCCAATTTCTCTTAGAATGGAGAATTTGATTTTTTGTTCATCATGTGAATACTCCATATGATCAGCAATGGCAAAGAAGAACTCATTAGCGCGGTTCTCTAATAATGCTTCGGTATTATCAAGGTGATTCTCAGATAGAAACCGACCATTCATATAGAAATCATCACGGTTTTTTTCTCGTTCTAAACCTTTACGTGAATAAACACAGGAATTAATTTTTAATAAATCACTCATATGGAATTTTCCTTCTTTCGACAAGTTTTGGAGAATCCTTAAATTATAATATCATATGGTTCGATTGGTTTCAACAATAAACCGGCTGTATTAGCAAATGCTTTGGTTACAAATATATTACAAACTAATATTAAGTCAAATCCAACAGTGATAAAAGCATTTCATTCTGATTCATGATATAATAACCTAATAAAAAGCCTTTGCGATGTACTCTTTAGAAAAAAGTTGCACAATATGTGGTGATAAGCTTTACACAAATAACCACAATATACTGCAAAACGAACATATGATATGTATCATAGCAAAATGCTATACGAATAAGCGTATATTAATTATTAACATGAACAAGGAGGAATGTATGATTTAGTTACCACTATATCATACAAAAAAAATATGATATCTAACTACCATACTCATTGCGCACTTTGTGACGGTAAAATGATGCCAGAAGACTATGTATTATCAGCTATCAAGAAGGGATTCGCATCCATTGGTTTTACATCCCATGCTCCTGTTTTATTTGAAACTAGTTGGACAATGAAACCCGAAAATCTACCTATATATATAAGAATAGTAAATAATCTTAAAGAAGAATATAAAAATGATATCCAAATTTACACAGGGCTTGAAACTGATTTTTACCCAGGATGTAAGGACTATCGAAATTATCCCAAAATAGATTATACAATAGGTGCCATTCATTTTATTTATGATGAAAAAAACAAAAAATTTATGGCTTTAGATGGCTCTGTAGATGAGTTCATAGAAACATTGGATATAACTTTCAACGGTGATATCAGATCTTTAGTTGAGACTTACTACAATCTTCTCGGCGAAATGGTGGTAACACACACACCTAACATCCTGGCACATTTGGATGTAATAAAGAAAAACAATATGAATAACCGGTTTTTCAACGAGTCTGATTTATGGTATAGAAAAAAAGTTGAAGAACTTTTATATATAATAAAAGAAAACAAAGTAATTGTTGAAGTGAATACCGGTGGTATTTCACGTGGATATACCACCGATGTTTATCCCTCTTCCTGGATTCTTAAGCTCATGAAACAGCTGGATATACCTTTAGTGTTAAACTCAGATGCCCACCATCCCGACTGGATTGATACATATTATAATAACGCATTAGACATTATTAAAAATGCCGGTTATACCCATGAGCGAATTCTTTATAATGGGCAATGGCAGGATGTTCCTCTTTAAGAGTATCTGCCACACCCGCTTATCACTAACTAAGCTGATAATTTGTTTTGTTTTCTTCCTTAAGAGTATCTGCCATACTCATTGACAGCCCATAAGTAAACTTGAATGTTCTCAAGGGGAGTTCCTGCTGCAATACTCCCTGCTGTTGTAGCAACCAGACCACCGTCTGCTCCAACAGCGTCAATGTCTCTTTTTACGATTTCAATAATCTCATCTGGAGTACCATTTCTTAGTGTAAAAGGAGGCATTTGACCTTGAATAACTGCCTTAGGCATTGCCTTTCTTATCTCAGAGGGGTGAATTGTAGGACCAAAATTTACATTGTTAACACCTAAGTTATGTAGTATGGGCATTAAATGTCCCATTGCACTATCTGAGTGTTGATATCTGTAATCTTCCGGTCTTGGAGCAAACTCACTAAACATTCTTTCAAGAAACGGAGCACAAAACTCCTCATATTTTTGTGGAGGAAACAAATAACTATTATCATCTGTAATCCAATAGCCGGGTTTTAATGTTGAGTTTGTGGCCTCAAGTAAAGCATTATGGTATTCTACCATCTTCTGCGTTAAAACCTCGTAAAAAGCCTTCATTACATCGGGTTCATCCATGATAAAAATGCAAGTGTTCTCAGTACCAAGTATGCTTGTAGCCATAGTTGCAGGACCCCTATGTCCTCTACTGCCATAATCCAATTTGACTCCAGTAGTCTTTTCAACCCGCTCTTTTTCAGCATACCATTCTTCTGGAAAAGCTGCTTTTCGCATATCGATTTTTTCGGCTTTTCTAATTATTTCTTTAACGTCATCTATTTCCTTAACATTTGACTCAAGCCAGGGCGTACCACCTTCACTATAAGCCCAATACGCACCCATAATAACTTCAAATCTATTTGGAGATACAGTCATATCTTCTTTTTCATCGAAATGCCGCATCCCTATTGCTTTCTCCATTCTATCATTACATAGCTTGTTCATCTTGAGTCTATAATCTCTATCCTTGTAATAACGTAATGTCGATTCAACTTCCATTTCCTCCAACAAAAAATGATCGTCAAATGGAAGCTTCACAGGTACTCGTGGTTTCTTCGTAGTGAAAGGTTCAAAACACTTTTCATTTTCTTCCCAGAATTCTCTGTAATCAAGTAAATAACTCATTACATTATCCCCCTTAATATTTATAAGGTATTCTACCTTTTAACTACAATATTAATAAGGCGTTTAGGTACCACAATAATCTTAACAATCTCTTTACCCTCAAGATATGTTGCCGCCTTTGGATCACTTAATGTAGCTTCTTCAATCTCCTTTTTGTCTGCATCTTGTGGAACTTCTATTCTATATTTTACCTGACCATTTACTTGGACAGCCATTTCAATAGTATCCTTGACCAATGCTTTAGGATCGTAAGAAGGCCAATTATGGTTAAATATTGAGTATGGGTATCCCATCTGTTCCCACATTTCTTCGCAAAAATGCGGAGCAAAGGGAGATAACAGAATTAATAGGTCCTTAATAACCCTTTCCATTAAAGCTATATTCTTGTCCTTTAGTGCATCATATTTGTAAAGACCATTTGTAAGCTCCATTAAACGAGCAATGGAAGTATTGAACTGAAACTTTTCACTGTCTTCGGTAACTCCTTTAATGGCCGTGTTCTGTATAAAAATCAGTTCTTTCTCATCTGACTCAAATTTATCTGTGCTATCTTTATGCCTTTCATTAATAAACTTCTCAACAAGTCTTTCAATACGATTTACAAACCTTGCGATAGCCTTTATGCCCTCATCACTCCAAGGCCCTCCTTCGGTATATGCAAAACCAAATGCAAGATACATCCTGAATACATCAGAACCATATTCTTCTATATAGGTATCTGGAGAAGCGGTATTTCCTCTGGACTTGCTCATTTTTGTACCATCAGAACCCAAAATTACACCCTGATGTACAAGGGCTTTAAAAGGCTCATCGAAATCCAAATAGCCCATATCTCTTAGTGCTTTTGTGAAAAAGCGTGCATAAAGAAGATGCATGGTCGCATGTTCCGAACCCCCAACATACATGTCTACAGGAAGAATCTTATTTGTCCACTCCCTATTGAATGCTTCTTTGTCATTACGGTTATCTGGATACCTTAAAAAGTACCATGAGGAACAAACAAATGTATCAAGTGTGTCTGGATCCCTTTTTGCGGGCTTTCCACACTTAGGACATGTAGTATTTATGAATGATTCGCATTTTGAAAGAGGCGATTCGCCATCTGGTTTAAACTCCACATCATATGGAAGTTCTACTGGCAAGTCCTCCTCGGGTACAGGAACAACTCCGCAACTATCACAATAAATAATTGGAATAGGTGCACCCCAATAACGTTGACGTGAAACAAGCCAATCTCTTAAGCGATAGTTAACTTTTAATTCACCTTTGTCTTCTTTTTTAAGTTTATTAACAATATCATTTCTTGCCTCTTCAGAGCTAACTCCTGAAAACTCATCACTGTCGGTTAATACACCATCTTCAACAAATGGAAGAGCATCATCGCTGCCATCCGCGCTTTTTATAACTCTTTTTATTGGTAGATCATATTTCTGTGCAAACTCAAAATCCCTTTCGTCATGTGCTGGTACAGCCATAACACAGCCCGTTCCATATCCCGCAAGGACATAATCCGAAATCCAAATAGGAACCTCTTGACCATTTACAGGATTTATTGCATATCCACCAGTGAATACGCCAGTTTTTTCCTTTGCAGTAGACATTCTTTCTATATCACTCTGCTTTTTTGCATAATTTTTATACTCTTCTACTTGCTCTCGGTATTCGTCGGTTGTAACCTCGTCAGTCAATTCACTTTCGGGCGCTAGCACAACATAAGTTACTCCATATAGGGTATCTGCTCTTGTGGTAAACACTTTGAAAGTGGTATGGCTTCCTGAGACTTTAAACTCTATTTCTGCACCTTCGGATCTTCCTATCCAGTTAGTTTGAATCTTCTTTGTTTTTTCCGGCCAATCCAGGTTGGGAATACAATCGAGAAGCTCCTGCGCATAATCAGTTATCTTATAGAACCATTGGGTTAATTTTCTTTTAATAACTTCACTGTTACAGCGTTCGCATTCACCATCAACTACCTGCTCATTTGCAAGTACTGTTTTACAGCTCGGGCACCAATTAACAGGTGCTTTCTGCCTATAAGCAAGACCATGTTCATAAAGTTTTAAGAAAATCCACTGCGTCCATTTGTAGTACTCGGGGGCACATGTTACAAGCTCGTAATCCCAATCAAAAGTTGCACCCATCTCTTTAAGCTGCTTTTCCATTGTTTCTATATTACTATAGGTGGAGTCCTTTGGATGAATGCCTGTTTTTATAGCATAGTTTTCTGCGGGTAACCCAAATGCATCAAACCCCATTGGATGAAATACATTATATCCTTGCAGACGTTTCATTCTTGCCCATGAGTCGGTTAAACCATAGTTATACCAGTGACCTAAATGCAAATTCGCACCTGAAGGATACGAAAACATCTCTAAACAATATAACTTTTTATCTAACTTTTCTTTATCGAACTTATAGAGTTCGGTTTCTTCCCATTTTTTCTGCCATTTCTTGTCCACCTTCGTTGAATATGACATGTTCATTCCTCCTATTGTATATAGCGCTTATTGAAGTAAACTCTGCAAACGCACATACCTTACTCATCTTTTATGTTAACGGATTTACCATCCTGCCATAATCGTTCCAGGTTATAAAACTCTCGATCCTCTTCGTAAAAAATGTGTACAATTATATCTCCATAATCTATAAGAATCCATCTTGCACTGTTATAGCCTTCATGCCTTAGAGGTAATAGGCCCTCTTCCTTAAGCTTAAACTCCACTTCATCTGCAAGGGTTTTAATGTGGGTTGTGGATGTGCCGCTACATATGACGAAATATGTTGCAATGGTTGTTAAGTCTTCGATATCAATTACCTTAATATTCTTTGCTTTTTTCTCAACCAATGCGTTGATAATTTTGTCATATATTTCACCAATCTCCATAAAATTAAAAAACCTCCTGTTAAACTTATTCATAGTTTATGTAATAATGATACCCCTAATATGGAATGCTTTCAAGGNATTTTATATATGTCTTTTGGTATATTCTTTAAATACTCAGGTAATGTATTTAAAGAATAAATATACAGTCTGTGTAATGCACGGCTGCATACTGTATAGAACAAATTAACTTCTTTTTTTCCGGCATATGGGCTCATTAAATTTAAAACAAAAACAGCATCAAACTCCAAACCTTTTGAAAGGTATGAAGGCATTACAGTAATCCCATATGGAAAGGTTGTATCGGCACTTAAAACCAAATTACAGTTCATAGATTTTGATAAAGATTTATGAATCATTTTAGCTTCTTCTTTATTCTTAGCAATAACAGCAATAGAACTATAGCCGTCTGAAATCACATTAATTATATCCTTGTTTATTTGCTGTATACATTCTTCCACAGAATCTATTACTTGAACTATTGGGGGGTTGCCATTTCTATTTATTAATCCATCCTCGTGCTCAACTCCTAAAATCTTGTTTACGAACTTTGTGATCTGCTGGGTGGAACGATAGCTTTTAGTGAGTTTTATATGTGATAAATTTTTAGTATTGAACATCTCACCCATTTGTTCACCATTACCGATATTGGCATATGGGTTCAAACTTTGGTTTAAATCTCCAACAACAGTAAAATTACTCTTAGGAAACAGCTCGTTTATTATATTCATCTGAAGAGGTGTATAATCCTGTGCCTCGTCAATAATAACATGTTGAATGTTTTCTTTGGGGACTATCCCGCTTAACTTGCCTTTTAAATATAGCATGGGAGCAAGGTCTTCATAAAACAAAATACCTTGCCCTAATTGTTGCAAAGTAAACTTGGCAACGCTATAATGTTCCTCGCTTATAATCTCTTTTCGTGTAAACATGCTCTTGTATAGATTAATAATAGAGGTATTACCAATTCCACGTGCTCTTTCACGTACAGGCTTAAATTGTTTTAAGACTGTCCTTGTAGCAATTTTCTTTATTTCATTAGGTTTACGATCCGCCATTGTCGGATCCTTACTCAATTTCTCAAACATCTTTTCAATATGCTTGTGTTCATGTTGTTTTATAAGATAAAGCACACGGTTCCTGATCTTTTTAAGTCTTGGTATCATTGGGAGATAAGTGTAATCCTTTTGAAAAAGAGTCTTTTGCTCTTCCTTTGTTATAATCATTGTGTTTGATACATAAAAATTTTCAAACTCCCAAGGTTTTTCATAAAGAAGTCCTACATATTCTTCAAGCTTTTTCAAAAATTCAATTGATGATTTATATTGAATTGCTTTTATCCTAGTATCATATTCTCTGTTTTCTTTTGCAGATAAAATATATTCCATCTGTTCATTTAAGTCTGTAATTTTCATCCTGGTTTTAAGAAAACTCTTTGCAAACTCCATAAAGGTGGTCTGCTTTACATTCTCTTCACCTAATTCGGGTAAAACATCGGATATATAATCGTTAAACATATCATTAGGTGAAAGTATTACAACAGTATCATTAGATATACTATCCCTGTATTGGTATAAAAGAAACGCAACTCGATGTAGCGCTATAGAAGTTTTACCACTTCCAGCAGGACCTTCTACAATTAATAACTTATGTCCCTCATCACGAATGGCCCTGTTTTGCTCACGCTGAATGCTGGTAATAATGGTTTTCATTTTCTCATCCTTACTCTGTCCCAGCACTTCTTGCAAAATATCATCATCAATTTTGACATCAGAGTCAAACATATATTTTATTTCGCCATTTTTTATTTTAAACTGCCTCTTAAGGGTGAGTTCACCCTCAATCCGTCCATTTGGTGAATTAAAACCAGCCTTACCAGTATCATAGTCATAAAACATGCCAGATATTGGTGCTCTCCAGTCATATACCAAAATCTCAAGTGTTTCTTCATTTTGAACCATTGAAAGTCCTATATAAATTTCTTCGGTTTCACTTCCACCATTTTCGATAAAATCTATTCTTGCAAAGTAAGGACTTATTTGCATCTTCTTAAGCTTTTCTATTCTTTTTGCAGTTGTCTTGTATGTCGTTTCAAGGTTTCTCATTTCATCAAGATAAAGCTTAGCCTGAACGAGCTGGTCCATATTTTGTAAGTCATTAGGTGCACTACTCACTTCTTCCCACATGTTCTTATACGTTGTTCGAATATTTTTTGTAAACGCACCTTCAATTGTTTGCATCTGCTGCAATTGGCTACCTATCTCTTCTAATGTCCTAATGAGCCTATTTTCTTCATACACTCTGTCCTTGTCTTGCATATCCTACCCTCCGGATGTAGTATTTTAATAAAGAACTATTTATTATACACTATCTACTCATAGCTACCTGTTACGTTTTATGGCATTTGAACTCAAGTGCCAAAGGGATGATGGGCAACTATAAAAACTCGTCTACTCTTCCGCCAAGTTGCTGGATGGTTCCAACTATTTCGTAATATAAGTCTCTTTCTATGTCGCTGTTCTTTTGAAGGTAACCTCTTAACATCGGAACTGCACGACCATCACCATATTCACCAATACAAATAACAGCATGCATTTTGTCGTCAGCTTCTCTGAAAGCCGATTTTAGTATTCTATATATTCTCTCATCCTTAGCATCGGAACTAACAACTGATAATACATAAAGTAACATTTTTTCTACATCTTCCATCTGTTTGCTCTCAACAATTTCAAGTATTGGTTCAATAGCACAAGGGCCTGAACTTATTAATGCTTCTTCTACATGTTCTATTTCAAATTTTTTCTCGTTTAGCTGATAAGCCTTATCAATCAATAACTTTACGGTTTCAAATGTCCTAAACTCTGCCAACGCTGACAATGCGCCAACAAGAAAAATATCATCTTGGTTATCTAGATGAGCATTAGCCAGATCCGAAAGAGCCTGAATGGCTATATGACCAAAGTCCTTTAATCTTTCGATTAGAATAGACGGTACATCCTCGTCGGTATGTTCAATCATATAAATGAAAAGCTCGAAGACCTCAGAGAATTCNTGAATACTATTAATCTTTTCAGTAGGTGTTGTTCCGCCAAGCTCGTCAATGGGCGTATTAGCCCATTTTTGCATTATTTCTTCTTTTTGAGTTTCGTACTGTTCTAACAGATCAATGAACGCAATTTCTTGTATTTCAGCTGATAGTTCTTCCTTTTGTTCTATGAAACTTTCATTAAATTGATCTCTAATTATAGAGCAATAGCTATTAGACAACACTTCCTTTATATCAACCATCATATACCTCCCTGGATAATACTCTTATTATAATAACGTTTTGTGATATAAAGGATACATCACAAAAGCCTTTAATAAAAGGATTATAACAAAAAGATACACCACCTACAAGGAATGAGAAATCAAACACCATTATATAAATGACTATATTATGGTGTTCTACAAACTATAAGCTTTGTTCGGTAAGGTGATGAGTCCCGAAATGTTGGCAATTCACTACAATGGCATAAACATCATACCTATAATGCAGGAATATCTTNAATTTCTATATCATTATCCACATGTATATCGGTAGCTACAGGCTTCCCCTTAATTAGAACTATAGCAATGATAGCTATGGTTAGAACAATTGTAACAGCAAGTCCACCTTCAAGACCGAAAGTACCACCATTAATTAACGTTCCTTCATTTGATGGGACAAATGAAAACACTGAAGCCTTCATTTCCATGCCACTGACACTTATACCGAATATATTTCCCTGTGCGAAATTCCACATAGTATGTATAGCACAGACACCCCAAATATTATTGGTTTTCAGCATATATACTGATGCAAACACGCCGAATAAAGTCAAGTTTATGATAGCAAGCAGGGTGATTCCATTATTAAAAATATGTAGTAATGCAAATAATATAGAATTGGCCATAATAGCTAAAATAACCGAATTTTTGCTGGCTATTGAAACCATTAAGTAACCTCTTAACAACACCTCTTCACTCATTCCTTGAATAATAAAGCCTAGAAAAAAGGCGATTAGTAGACCAATACCATTGCCTAAAGTGTACCCATTATAGTGTATAGTTCCACTTATCCAAGAAATAAGAACACTTATACTAAATAACCCTAAACCCACAAGAAGACCTATACCATAATCATAAAATGCTCTTTTGGTTGTGAAACCCATTGAATACATACTACGTTTTTCAATGAACCTACAATAAAGAATTGCGATTACTGTAATAATGACTGTGCTAAAAAGCAATGGTAAAGCTAAATCATTATTTGCTTGTTCTATTAAATTTTGCATTGCAACTGGATCGTTAGCCTGAATTTGATTGCTCATAACGGCTCGTACGCCTAGATACATTCCGTAAACAGTAAATGGAATGGCCTGTACAATTGAAATTACAATGTAGATACCCACAAATATCAATAGTTGAATTATAAATGAGGGTTTAAACTTTGCCTTTTGAGCCTCGATAACTATGGGGGGTTTTAGTTTTAATACGGTAAACATACTTTTACCTCCATTTAATTGATTGTTTCATTAATGCCTTAAGGGTTATGGCACAGAGCGTATTCAACCCTGTTCCCTACACAACGCTTTCTTATCATCATATCATAAATATAAAGGAAATTATAGCACTAATTTACAAATAATTATGCTATGCAGACTCAAAAGCACAATCTCTTAGGTATGATTTTATATTGTTTCATGGTAAAATATAATTGTCTTATGAAAATCAAGGCAATTTATATTTTGGAGGTATATTCATGCAGTTTACATTTAGTCACAACAATATTAATGTTATGGATTTGGAAAAAAGTATACGTTTCTACGAAGAAAATCTTGGACTCAAAGAAACACGTAGAAGTGCGCCAGAACACGGAGAGTTTATATTAGTATTCTTAGGAGATGGTGTAACAAATCATCGTTTAGAGTTGACATACCTTCGTGATCGAAAAGAACCATACAACTTAGGAGATAATGAAATCCATTTAGCTTTAGAAGTTGATGACATGCAAGCCGCATACGAGCTTCATAAAAAAAATGATGTCATATGTTATGAAAACAAGGGTATGGGCATTTACTTTATTTGTGATCCTGATGGGTACTGGATTGAGATTATTCCAAAGAAAAAAAGAGAATAAGATTTGAACAAAAATTCGCCCCGTTTTCACGGGGCATTCTAATTTACGATTATATTGGAATATTTATTTGTTTATGCTGATATTAAAGCAGGAGGACCACTTAATATTCCCGATTAAATTTTAACAACATTTGTCGAACTTACAGTTGGGACTGAAAATATCGGGACAGAAAAGTATTACTAAAAGAACAATAATAATTATCCATTCCCAGCCACCAAAGCCAAATAAACCTCTATTATCACAGCCACTCATCTAAATCACCTCACACAGTTTAACTGGTATATCCTATGCGAAAAAAAGTTATTTGGTTACCGTAATATCCTATATATCTGTACACTTTAATGAGTACTCTGTGGTTGCTTTTTTATTAACGCTATGCAAGTCCAAAAATGCGTGCAATTGATGTAATCGCAAAGCACATTACTATTCCGGTAATGGTGGGGAGAAGAAAAGCTACTAATGTCCAACGGATATCCTTAGTTTCCTTTTGTATTGTCCACAAAGTTGTCCCGCAAGGAAAATGCATCAATGTAAAAATCATCACACATAATGCTGTCAGCCAAGTCCATCCATTAGATGTAAGTATTGTGCCTAATTGAGTTAAACTTTCATATTCAAGCATATTACCTGCTGACATATAACTCATCAATATTATAGGAACTACTATTTCATTGGCGGGTAAACCAAGTATGAATGCCATTAGTATGTACCCGTCCATTCCGATAATTTGAGCAAATGGGTTAAGAAAGGCTGCACAATGACTTAGAAGGTTTAACCCGCTTACGTGAATATTTGCCATGATCCAAAGGATAATTCCTGCAGGTACCGCGATCACGACAGCTCTACCCAATACAAAAAGCGTCCTGTCAAATATAGATCTTACTATTATTTTGCCAATTTGGGGCTTTCTATATGGTGGCAACTCTAACGTAAATGATGAAGGAACACCCTTTAGAATTGTCTTTGATAATAATTTTGATATAACAAAAGTCATGTATACCCCAAGAACAACAATACCTGTTACTACAATTGTAGGTAAAATACCTTCTACTGTTCCTTTCATTCCGAAAAAGAAAACAGTTGCTATAGCAATCAATATTGGGAAGCGTCCGTTACAAGGAACAAAGTTGTTTGTAATTATGGCTATGAGCCGCTCTCTTGGTGAATCAATAATTCTGCATCCTATCACACCAGCAGCATTACATCCAAATCCCATACACATTGTTAATGATTGCTTGCCGTGAGTACATGATTTTCTAAAAAAATAATCAAGATTAAATGCCACTCTGGGAAGGTATCCTAAATCCTCGAGCAATGTAAAAAGTGGAAAGAAAATGGCCATTGGTGGAAGCATTACTGACACAACCCATGAAAGTGTACGGAACATACCTAATGCCAGCATGTCATGTAGCCAAGTTGGTGTTTTTATGGACAACAGTAATCTTGAAAACACTTCTTCTAGCCATGAAAAACCCGACGCTAGTATTTCAGATGGATAATTAGCACCAACTATTGTAATCCAAAATATAGTCCCTAATAACATTATCATAATAGGTATACCAAATATCTTTGACATAACTATTTTATCTATGATCCTGTCTTTAGTGTTATATTCACTATTTTCATAGCGAACTGCTTTTTTTGCGATATTCTCGGCATGACTGACTATATTGGATACTATAATGTCACGAAAACTATCTTCATCCATCCCATTTCTTTTTAACCATTCCTTTTCTTTTTGCAAAGTTTCTTTAAGCTGTATATTACCATCTAGGTTAAGAGCCATATTTTCTTTAATATCATTAATAATTGATAGATCTCCTTCAAGTAGTTTTAAGCACACCCATCTAGTATTGTTCTGGTGCAAATCGGCATTTACATATTCCTCAATATTTTTAACCGACTGTTCGATAATGGGATCATAGTTCACCTTTATGGGGTTGGTTTCTACTTCTCCACAAGCAATTTTATAAACACTTTCCATTAACTCATTGAGCCCTTCTTTTTTTCTTGCACTTACCCCCACAACTGGAACACCGAGGCTCTTTGACAGAGAATCCATATCTATTTTTATCCTCTTTTTTTTTGCTTCATCCATCAAATTGACACAAACAACCACAGAGGATGTAAGCTCCAATATTTGTAACACAAGATTTAAATTCCGTTCAAGACAAGTGGCATCAGCTACAACCACAGTTACATCCGGATTTCCAAAGCAAATGAAGTTTCTTGCAATCTGTTCCTCCACAGAGTTAGACATCATAGAATATGTCCCTGGAACATCAACTAACAGGAATTTCTCACCTTTGTATTTAAATCTTCCCTGAGCATTTACAACGGTTTTCCCTGGCCAGTTACCCGTATGCTGATTTAATCCAGTCAGACAATTAAAGACAGTACTTTTCCCCACATTGGGATTCCCAGCAAGCGAGACTAAAAATTCATCCTGGGTTTTAACTACAAAATTATTAAAGTCGCTTACTATATTTTTCCCAGTTGAATTTACTGTTAAGCCCATATAATGACCCCCTCTTATAACTCTATAAGAACGTTAAAAGCATCTTCTTCCCTTAACGCTATTACCGCCCCTCTGATCTGATATGCGGTAGGATCACCTGATGGACTTTTTTGCAGTGCAACAACATTTGTATTTGACACCAGACCCAGATCGAGAAGCCTTCGCCTCTCTTTTCCTTTTGTACTTATCTTTATGACCCTACCTTTTCTACCCATCGGGAGTTGACATAGTGGTATTAAAGTAAAATCCTTCATCTATTACACCTACCTAATTTATTTTGGTGGCAACAAAATCTTTTGCCTAAGACCAATTTATGAACCATAATATTAGTTGGTGACGCATATATTTGTAAAAACACAAAGTTTCTGTGTTTACAAGGAGGATGTTCCATTGGATGAATCTAAGAAATTTCGTACAGTGCGTGGATACCAATTGGTTCAAAAAAACAATCGCAATTTAACAACCGCCATGGAAGATTACCTTGAAATGATATATCGATATACTTTAGAAGTAGGGCTTCTGCGTACGAATACACTGTCGCAACTTCTAAACGTTCATCCATCGTCTACCACTAAAATGGTTCAAAAGCTTAGTCGCTTTGGCTATGTAGATTATGAAAAATATGGTATCATTATTCTTACCGAAAAAGGGAAAAATGCTGGTGAGTTTCTTTATAAAAGGCATAATATTATCGAGAATTTCTTACAATTTATTGGTGGCGGCGAAAATCCACTAATTGAAACAGAATTAATAGAGCATTATATTAGTCCAAAAACCCTTTCAAACATTGAACTGTTTAATGGATTTATATCAGAAAATCCAGATATTGTTGAACGATTTTTTCAATTTAGAAAGATGGCTCAAACATCTTCAAATGAATTAAAATAATAAAATCCAATTGTGTTGTTTGTTAATACCTCACCACATATTTTACAGCTAAATAACATTATCGTTCATCGCAAAAGCCTTTGTTTGGCATTTGGTTCATCACAAAAGCCTTTGTTCCAGGATCTCTTGCACAATCCTTCCAATTATTATACTATTAAGGCATGTATTTCTTTAAAATTCTACTTAAATAATCTGCTCTGGAGGTGTATTATTAATGTTACCTATTCAAAAACATTGGGAGAACCCTTCTGTACTACATGTAAATTGTGAAGAACCACGATCATATTTTATTCCCTTTGAGTCATACAACAACGCTCGTAAAGGTGTTCGTGGCACATCCCGTTATTACCAATCTCTAAATGGGATATGGAACTTCAAATATTATCCAAGTGTATATGAAGTTGAAGGAGATTTTTATGCAGAAGATAATGCTTTAGCTGACTATGATAGCATTCCTGTTCCATCGAGCTGGCAATTACATGGGTATGACATTCCCAACTATACAAACACTGCATATCCATATACTTGTGACCCACCCTATGTACCGAATGAAAACCCAGCGGGCATTTACATTCGTGATTTTCACGTGGATGAAAACATTAATGAAAAGGATATTTATTTGCTTTTCGAAGGTGTTAACTCATGTTTCTATGTTTGGGTTAACGGCGTTGAAGTTGGATATAGCCAAGTAAGCCGTATGACTTCAGAGTTCTTGATTACACCTCATTTAAAGCCGGGTAAAAACCGTATAGCCGTTATGGTACTAAAGTGGTGTGATGGCAGTTACCTTGAAGATCAGGACATGTGGAGGCATTCAGGTATTTTCAGAGATGTCTATCTATTATATAGAGACACCTCTCATGTCAGAGACTTCTTTGTAAAAACCGCAATTGACGATGACTTTGCAAAGGCTGAAGTTCAATGTGATATTGATTTTAAAGTTCAAAATGCTACGTCAACAAATGCATTTTCTCTCAGGGCGGTAGCAAAAGACATCCATGGTACCACCATATTTGATAAAACTATGAGCCTTTCTAAAAATGATTGCTTTAATTTTACAGTTGAAAACCCTGATCTTTGGAGTGCAGAAACCCCTAATTTGTATGAATTAATCCTTTATTACAACAACGAAGTAATTGTGCAAAAGTTTGGATTTATTAAAACAGAAATTATTAATTCTGTAATACATATTAATGGAAAACCAATAAAATTTAAGGGCGTTAACAGGCACGATTCTCATCCTGAACTAGGACACGCCATTCCTGTTGATCATATGATAAACGATCTTTTAATAATGAAAAGGCACAATATAAACGCTATAAGAACAGCGCATTATCCGAACGATCCAAGATTTTTAGAGTATTGTAATGAATTGGGCTTCTACGTAATAGATGAAGCCGATCTGGAGTCACATGGTGCAGAGCAAGCAGGAGATTTCAGCATGTTTTCAAAGGATCCTACTTTTACCGAAGCTTTTCTAGATAGAATGCAGCGTATGGTAGAACGGGACAAGAACCATCCTTGCATTGTTATGTGGTCTCTCGGTAATGAATCGGGGTTTGGTCCTAATCACAGAAAAATGGCGGAATGGACAAAAAACCGTGACAATAGCCGCCTTATTCATTATGAGGGAGCTTTCAATGCAGGTGTTTTAAAAGAAGACTCAAACAATTCTATTCTTGATGTTTACAGTAACATGTATGCAAGTGTAGATTGGCTTGAAAATGTATTCCCTAAATTAAAGGATGAAAAGAGACCTCACGTACTTTGCGAATACTCGCATGCTATGGGCAATGGTCCTGGGGATTTACAAGATTATTGGGACATTATTTATAAATACCCACGCCTTTCAGGAGGTTTTGTCTGGGAATGGACTGATCATGCAATAAAAACCAAAAACGCAGATGGAATTGAGTATTACGCTTATGGTGGCGATTTTGGTGATGAACCCAATGACGGTAATTTCTGCACCGACGGACTTGTTTACCCCGACAGAACTGTACATACCGGTCTTTTAGAGCTTAAAAATGTTATATCTCCAGTACGAACAAAGGCTGTGAATCTTCAAGAAGGCAAATTTAAAATCACAAATCTTTATGATTTCACCGACTTATCTCATTTATGTTTGAACTGGTATCTTGAGAAAAACGGTGTGGTTGTTGATTTTGGTATTATTGATGAGCTTTCGATCGCTCCACAAAAATCTAAAACAGTAACAATTCCATATGAATACCCGGAAGATGCAGATGGTAGTTACTATGTCCGAGTGTCCTACACTTTGCTGGTAGATACAGTTTGGGCTGCAAAAGGACATGAAGTGGCTTTCTCACAATTCGAACTTCCAATAAAGCCTTTGAAAAATATCATAGTTGAGGCACCAAACTTTATAAGCATATCAAAGGATCAAAAAAATGTATTAATCACAGGACGTGACTTCGAATATGAATTCAGCTTAATTTATGGGTATTTTACGAAATTGCAAAATGCAGGTCTGAATTTGTTGTGTGAGAAACCTTCGTTCACAGTGTGGCGTGCACCAACTGATAATGACAGGAACGAGAAAAACGATTGGCTCCGTCATGGCTATGATCGTCTCAAGACTCATACATATGAAGCTAGTATAATTAGTCAAAATGAAAATTCAATTATACTTCAAAGCAAATACTCACTTGGTTTTTATTCTCGAAAACCCGTTATAAAAGGTATTGCAACCTGGACAATATGGGGCAGTGGAGATATATTCTTAGAAACACAAGTGGACGTGCGAGAAGGCTTACCTACCCTTCCAAGGTTTGGATTAAAGCTGGTAATGCCTCAAGGCAATGAACATGTTGAGTTCTTTGGTTATGGACCACATGAAAGCTATGTTGATAAACATAGAAGCACATATAAAGGAAGGTTTGAAACCACAGTTTCAAATATGCATGAAGACTATTTGTATCCTCAGGAAAATGGCAGCCACTATAAGACAGAATGGGCATGTGTTACAAACTCATTTGGCATGGGACTTTTATTTATTGGCATGGATGATTTTTCATTCAATGCATCACATTACACGCCTGAAAACCTGACAGATGCAAAACACCCTTATGAGCTTGAAAAGAAACCTGAAACAATTATACATTTAGATTATAAAATGAGTGGATTGGGTTCTAACAGCTGTGGTCCAAAGCTTATAGACAAATATAGACTAAATGAAAATAAAATCAATTTTAAACTGCGTATAAAACCTATTTCAAAACACGATAGTATCATTGATGATATTATTCGCGAAACAATAAAATAGGAATGAAGCATTAATTCCATAAATAAGCTACTTTAATTATAGTTAAACAGTAGCTTGATATGCTTAAATTCGTAGTTATATAATTTATACAGATGCACAAAGTGCTTTAGTGCATGCAGCGTCCGGAAGCTGACATCCTTTATGAAAGGAGTGGTCTGAATGAAGATTGTAATTGAGGTGGCTGTCCTTTAGCAGCCAAGGGGTGTGTGGTTTTATCTACACACCCTTCTTTCCTTTCCCGCTTTGGTCTCTTTTTTCTGAGCGATTTCTTATCTCAGCACAAACCCAGATAAACAAAGGAAATATAATCTGAAATGGTATTGCATAGAACTGATATATGTTCTGAAACCAATCTACCATCTCTTCAATATTGTCATAGAGTATCAATGAAAAATATGCCATGATAAGACCAGTTTGAATGACAATAAACTTGTAATGATTCAGATTAAATACTGCTGCTATTCCTTTGCATGCAACAAATAGACATATACTTGATTTAATAAAACTTGTCAACACATATGAAATTGCAATTGTACCTTCCATTCTCTGTATGAAATCACCTACTTTGATGAAACTAAAAGACGCATAGGACGGGAAGTAGTAATCTTCTATCATATTTCCAAGGACAAATATATTCACCAATGTTAATGTAATAAGAACAATACCTGCAGCCAATACTCCTTTCATATAAACTTTTACTGCTGATTCTCGCTTTTTTAAAGTATAAAAGACTCCTAATAATATAACAGATTCAGCAAAGGGAAAAGAAAACGAAGAAAAGCCCACATCAGCTACCTTAGAAAAACCATTACCCAAGATTGGTTTTATATTATTAAAATCCATCGTGCTTATGGAAAGTATCTCCATTAAGAGAAAAAGAATTATTACCACTGGCAAACAAAAAGTCGCTATCCTAGCTATTACTTCAATACCTGAACGTGCAGCTGCAATATTAATAGTAATAAAACAAAGTGTTATAACAATTAACGGTGTTTCCGGAAATGATTCCACATGTACAAATTCACAAAAATTTCTTAATACCAACGCCCCAAGATGAAATGAATACCATGAAAAAATTATTATAAGTATTCTACCAAATACTTTTCCATAAAGTAGAATAGTTATTTCAAAAATATCTCTCCCATGGAATATACTTTGAATTCTAGCGTAGATTAGCGCGAATGGAATAAAAAAAACAACTCCTAAAATTCCTGCTAACCATGCATCATTCTTAGCTCTCACTCCAATCCCAACTAGGATTGAACTACCTAACAAAAATAAAATCAACAGGCATGTTGCTTCCTTGTCAGTAATTCTTTCTCTGATCATTTTTACCTACTTTGCTATAGCTATTTTCGATGTTAAATAATTGGGTTACACTGTACAATCCATCAAGGGTATGCATAAAAGTAAGTCGTCACATATTGTACAGCAACTTTATATAAAGTTTACATCGCAAAAGCCTTTAATATATAATTAATTACTATTTTGATTGCTTCTGCAGGACTAGGTATATTAATCCTCAAACTTATTAAAATAGCCATTGTAAATGAAATTATACCTAATACTAAATTAACGTAGAATTCTTTTTGTTTATTTTCTTTATACAAAGGAACAAATTCATATATACTCAGTAATGCATAACCTAAGATTACAAAAACCAACATAATATCCTACCTACAATTTACTTACCTCTCCAGAGTTAAGTATTCTCACCTTAACAGAAATATCTACATTTATGTTCCTAAACTCCACTTCACCAAGATTTTCTATTTGCCTGAATTTTTTAGGATGATTCTCATAAAGTTTTTGAGTGAAGCCAAAAATATCAGTGCCATAGTGTTTTGCTTTGTCAATAACTCCTTCCATACTCTCCACTAACTGTATTTCGCTTAACTTCTCTATATCTTTTATAATATCTATATCACTAAAATCAATATCCCGCTCTACCTCATTTATAGCTGCCTGTGTGTCAACTAAAACGTTAACTGTCATAACATCATTATCAATCCTCGTTTTTATCCTTGTAGTGTTATCCAAAATCTCAAGTGTAATATTACGATCATTGTATTTTGTTACTATTACGCCGCTTTCTATATCGTTTTTTAAGAACAGCATTGTTTTTGTTTCACTTCCATCTATAAAAGCAGTAAGTTTGTTATCCTTGAAAATGGCTGTTCCATTAATAAATGTAGCTTTTTTATCATCCATAGGTAATAAAGATATTGTGGGGATGGTAACAGATTTTTTGTTCGTCTTTAATTCTTTACTGACTGAAAAAGTCGAGGCCTGTTGAAACTCCGATAGTACTTTACTGTTTTTGAGACTTCGGTTAATAGTTTCAGCTACTACATTTTCCATGAACAAATCAGCATTTAAAATATCTTTTGCTTTACACTCCCTAGATATAACAATAAAAACATCACTTCTTGTTTCAGCATCCTCTACAAAAAAACCGAGCACCCTAGATAAATCCTCACTGGCTATGTCTTCACATACAATCACAACCCGAATATGAGCCCAATAGGCTCTTTTACCCGTTATAGAATTAAATCTTCTTACTGCATCTAATAATGTGTCGCCTTCGATGGACATCACTTCAGAAGATACGTTCACATCTGCATTTCCTTTAACATGTATCAACTCTACAGTAAGCATATAATTATTCGATTCGCCCTTGTCTATTGCAGCTCCGACAACAATGTTTAACTGGTTGACTTCTTTGTAATTCCAACATGAAGTCAAAGTGAAAATCATACTAATTAGAAGTAACACAGTAATAGATTTCTTTATTGTCATCATCTTCACCTATTATGTCTTGAAGTTTGTCTTATCTGGTTTCTTGCGCCAATTATCTTTGGTCTTAGCGTCATTGACCACCAAGGAGCACGTATCCAAGAATCCTGACCATCGTGTTCTTCTAATCTTGTCAGACCCATCATGTATGGAACTCCAAAAGAGCGTATTGACAATAAATGTAATAAAATCAGAATAACTCCTATGAGATAACCATATATCCCTAAAAACGAAGCGGCAATAATCAAAACAAGTCTTAATATTACTACACTTTCAATCATGGTTGGATGCATGAATGTTGTAATACCACTAATTGCTGTAACGATAATTACAGGGGAACTTACAAGGTGTGCATCAACAGCTGCCTGACCGAGTACTAATGTTCCGACAATATTAACAGCCTGACCAATAGCAGTGGGCATTCTTGTACCCGCTTCCCGTAAAATATCAAATATTAACATCATAATTATTAATGATAAAGAAGTCGGTAGTGGCACTCCCTCAAGAGAGGCTGAAATTGAAATTAGAAGCTGAGTTGGAATCATTTCCTGGTGATATGTCACTATTGCAAGATAAACAGCAGGAATACTTATAGTAGCTATTGCCGAAGCTGCTCGTAGAAATCGATTGAAGCTTCCAAAAAGAAAATGATTATAGTAGTCCTCATTTATTTGTATGCTCTCAACCAAAATGTGTGGCACAGTTAATACAAATGGGCTGCCATCCACAATTATGGCTACTCTACCCTCAAGCATCTTTGCTACTACCACATCAGGCCTTTCACTACTACCAACAGTAGGAAATGGTGATAATGGTTCATCTTGAATTAATTCCTGGACATATCCAGAATCTAAAATACCATCTATATCAATTCTATTAAGCCTTTGCTCTAATTCTGTTAAGATACTATCTAGAGCAATTCCTTCTATATACGTTATACAAATGGCAGTATGTGTCTGCTTTCCAAGCTCCATGAGTTTAAATTTTAAATTTGGATTTTTTATTTTACGCCTTATTAACGAAACATTTTTTATGATACTCTCTGTAAAGCCTTCGCGTGGGCCACGTACAACCTTCCCTGATTCAGGCTCGCTGATGGGTCTACTCTCCCATCCCCTTGAGGAAATTATTAGTGCCACATCACACCCATCCAGAAGCAAAACAGTATCACCATAGCAAACTGCTTTAATCATCTCATTAAGGCGAGTTGACTGTCTTACATCGTTTACAGGCAAAACCTTATTCTGCACCTCATCAACTAAATTTACAGATGACTTCGGACGCTGAAAAACTTGATTTTGCAGGGGTTCAATAACTCGCCTGTTAATGTGCTCAATATCTGTCATTCCTTCAATAATAATAATGCAGCATTTGATCTTGTCTGAATATTGGTTCTGAAATTTTCTAAAAATAACTGTATCATCATTTGAAAAACTACTTTGAAATATTGTAATGTTTCTATTCAAAGATTTAGTAAGTTTACCACTGTTATTAGTATTCTTTTCATCTTTGGTTTTTCCTTCAAAGCTTTTAGCTTTTTTAAATATGTGTTTCTTTGTATTTTTTTCCACAATTATCACCATTAATATTTTTTCCAAAGATTACGTAAATATGCAAATGGTGATCACGTAGGAAACAAAAAAGGTGAATTAAGAAAATTCACCTTTTTATTTGTGTATTTTTGCTATTAAATATTTAAGATCCACTGTAACAATATGTAGTGGTTATGTATATACATGAACACTATATAATACTATAGCAGTTGAACCCCCGCCTCTTCACATTTTGTCAGTGTCGCTTCATCCCATACCGATGCTTGTACCTCTCCAATATGTGCCTTTTCAAGGAAAAACATGCACAATCTCGATTGACCTATACCACCACCCACTGTGTAAGGTAGTTTCCCATCTAACAAATCTCTATGAAAATCATAATTTTTGCGTTCCAAGCAATTTGCTTTAAGTAGTTGTTCGCAAAGGGATTTTTCATCCACTCTTATTCCCATAGAAGACAATTCAATAGCTTTATTCAATAGAGGGTACCAAAATATAATGTCACCATTCAAATGCCAATCATCATAGTCTGGAGCTCTTCCGCCATGTGGTTTTCCTGATTTTAACACATCACCAATCTCCATAATAAAAACAGCCTTCTTCTCTTTAGCAATCTCATATTCACGCTGCTCGGGATTCAAATCCGGATATAGGTCTTCAAGTTCCTGTGATGTTATAAAGAAAATTTCGTCAGGTAGTTTCCGTGAAGTGTGGGGATACCTATCACATATAAAATCCTCTGCACTTTTGAAAACTTCAAAAATACTGCTTACAAATGCTTTAAGATACTCTTTATTTCTATCTGATTTTTCAATAACCTTTTCCCAATCCCATTGGTCAACATATATTGAATGAAAATTATCCATCTGATCATCTCTTCTTATTGCATTCATATCAGTATAAAGCCCTTGACCAATTTCAAAACCATATTTTTTAAGAGCCATTCTCTTCCACTTAGCAAGAGAATGAACTATTTCGACATCTGCATTAATACATTTAATGTCAAATGAAACTGGTCTTTCTATGCCATCAAGGTTGTCGTTCAAGCCCGATTCATATCTAACAAATAGAGGTGCCGAAACCCTTATAAGATTGAGCTTCTTAGCAAGCTCATCCTCGAAAAAATCTTTTAATAGCTTAATGGCTTTTTCAGTTTCGATAACTGATAATGGCGATTTATAATCTTTTGGAATTATTACATGTTCTGCATTCCGTGACATTTTTGTATCCTCCATGTTTCGTATATCTTAATGTAGGTAATTTTATGCTTAATTATAATACTTTAGTATATATTACCTAAGGTTAAATACTTAGTCAAAACATTTTTACAATATGTAACCATTTGGGATAAACGCTCACACTCCAGTCAATTCGCTTTTACGACCCCTCTTACTTAACACAGCATATTGAACCGTGGAACCAAATATTTAACATAGCAAGATACCTACTTGATTAACATTGACATTAACGATATTTTGGTGATATTATACATATAAGTTCATATTATTCATAAATGCTTCACATTCTATTGAAATTCTATCACACACCTGTCATTGGACATAGTTCCACCCGCCTTCCTTACCATTTTTTTAATTGTTGCGGGTTTATGACATGATTTATATACTAATCTACTATACGTCCCGAATATATCGGGATTATTTATAAAATAAGGAGGCAAAAGGTGCATGGCTAAGTATGTTATCAATACCTTAAACAAAAAAAGTAAAATAAGCAAAGAGATTTATGGTCATTTTTCAGAACACCTTGGGAGGTGCATTTATGAGGGACTATATGTTGGTGATGACTCCCCTATTCCAAATACAAATGGAATGAGGAATGATGTAGTCGAGGCTTTAAAAAATATTAAAATCCCGGTCCTGCGCTGGCCTGGTGGGTGTTTTGCAGATGAATATCATTGGATGGATGGAATTGGTCCAAAAGAAAAAAGAAAAAGAATGATTAATACTCACTGGGGTGGAGTTGTTGAAGATAACAGCTTTGGGACAGATGAGTTTATGGAGCTATGCAGGCAACTTGAATGCGAACCATACGTTAACGGAAACCTTGGCAGTGGCTCTGTTCAAGAAATGCAAGACTGGGTGGAGTATATGACTTTTGATGGTGTATCTCCAATGGCTGAATTAAGAGAGAAAAACGGTAGGAAAGAACCTTATAGACTGAAATATTTTGGCATAGGTAATGAAAACTGGGGATGCGGCGGCAACATGAGGGCTGAATTTTATGCCGACATGTACAGAAGATACCAAACTTATGTCAGAAGTTTTGGAGAAAATAAAATTTACAAAATTGCATGCGGTCCCAACAGTGGTGATTATAACTGGACCGAAACACTTGTGAAGCTTGCGGGTAGATTTATGGATGCCCTAACCCTCCATTATTATACCGTTACAGGTCCCACTTGGGATGCTAAGGGAAGTGCCACTAAGTTCACAGAAGATGAATGGTACACAACACTTTTCAAAACTCTAAGGATGGATGAACTGGTTACAAGACATAGCGAAATAATTAAAAGATATGCTCCTGACAACAATATAGGTTTAATTGTAGATGAATGGGGAACTTGGCATGATGTAGAGCCTGGAACAAATCCGGGATTCTTATATCAACAGAACACTATGCGAGATGCCCTTGTTGCCGGAATAAACCTGAACATATTTAACAAACACAGCGATACAGTTGTTATGGCAAATATTGCACAAACGGTGAATGTTCTTCAAGCAGTTGTTTTAACAGAAGGCGAAAAAATGCTTCTTACACCGACATATCATGTGTTTGAAATGTATAAAGAGCACCAGGATGCACAATTACTTGACAGCTATATAGAAACCCAAATGATAGGTACAGGCAAAAACTCAGTTCCAAACCTTCATGAATCGGTATCAATTAATTCTGAGGGAAAAATACATATTACCCTATGTAACCTTTCTATTAATGAAAGTTACAAAATAGAAACCGAAATCGTGGGTAAAAAAGCCAATAACATCAAGGCTCGCATATTAACAGGCCAAATGGAAGAACATAACACATTTGATGCACCAGAAATGGTTAAGCCGAAAGACTTCGCAAATATATCGCTTACTCAAGAGGGTCTAACATTAGAAATCCCTCCAGTAAGTGTAATTGGTATCACTTTGGAGTAATCCTTTACCATTAAATGTATACGGATATCTATCTTCATTGTGGAATGATATAGCATTATAATGTAATTCTGCCCTTGTCATGAATGTAGAAAAACTATGGAGTAAACCAATGGATAGCAATTGTAGAACTTGCATGTTTAGCAAAATAGAAAAAGAACAACTGCAAAAAAATATTGAGGAATATATTGATTGCCTTTCACCGGAAGAAAGAACCGGTGAAAGGCTTTATAAAGAGCGATTAGAATTATGTTTAGAATGCTCAAACTTTTTTAACGGTCTTTGTAGAATATGTGGATGTTTTGTATCTGCTCGCGCTGCAAAAATAAGATCCTATTGTCCCGGCATACCGAAAAGATGGTAACTAAATCTTTTCTTAAATAACACAGGCTGATATCCCCATAGTTAAAACTAGGAGCTTTACGCCTAATTATGATAATGTCCGCACATATGACATATGGTGACCAATTAAGTAACTTAACTATCGCTTTGATGTGTACTAAGCGTAGTACTGAGTACTTATAATCCAAGTCTTAGCGTATAAAGTTTGTCTTTATAGCTTTTTCGGGTTCTGGTATGATTATTCCTTTCTCCTTCCCTGCCTCTATACATTTAAGCAACCAAGCCATATTATTTCCAAGAGTTCGCATGATTTGCATACCTTCCTCATCTTTCATTACTTCCTCTGGAGTATTTCCATGAACTTGATTCCAATAATATGATGAAACAACGGGCATACCACTTATTGTGAAATATTTGTTTATTTGATCAAAAGCAGAAGCAGCACCACCCCTACGGCAGCTAACAACTGCAGCTCCAACCTTCCCTCTGAACAATCTGCCTCTTCGGTAAAAAACTCTATGTAAAAAAGAAGCTAACTGACCTGAAGCAGCTGCAAAATGAACAGGTGACCCAAAGACATAACCATCTGTCTCATGCAGCTTACTCAATAAAACATTTACCTGATCATCAATAAAGCATCTACCCGTTTCATCACATTTGCCGCAAGCAATGCATGCAGATATAGGTTTTACACCCAATTGCATTATCTCGGTTTCAATCCCATTTCCTTGTAATGCTTTTTCAACCTCTTTCAAAGCTGTATACGTACATCCTTTCGCATGTGGACTACCATTTACCAAAATAACTTTCAAATTAAAAGCCCCTTTCTTAATAAATTAGGATAATGTTTATGTGTATACACATTTACTGTCCATCCTTAATATTATTTTCAATCTTAATTATATATGAAAACCATATTCTATTGTAGAATATTAATAACTAAATTATTTTTAAATCAAGGAGGCATTTAAAATGTTCAAGGATAAGGTAGCTGTAGTTACTGGTGGAGCTCTTGGGATAGGGAAAAGTGTTACACAAGAATTTGCTAAAGCAGGAGCTAAGGTTGCGTTTATAGACATGAACCGCACAGCAGGAGAAGATACAAAAAACAGTATAATAGAAAATGGCGGTGAAGCTCTGTTTTTCTTTGGAAATATAGCTAAGGAACAAACACTTAAGGATTTTGCTAATAAAGTCATTGAACATTATGGACATATTGATTATCTAATAAACAATGCCATGATAAGTAATAAAGGAATATTGTCAGGTTGTGGGTATGAAGATTTCAATGAAGTACTTCATGTTGGAATCACTGCTCCTTACATGCTTACAAAACTATTTCTGCCATATTTTAATAAAGATGCAGCTATAGTGAACATTTCTTCAACCCGTGCATTTCAATCTCAAAGTGATACAGAAAGTTACACTGCTGCCAAAGGTGGCATAACGGCTCTTACTCATGCATTAGCAGTAAGTCTTGCAGGTAGAGTTCGTGTAAACTCCATTGCGCCTGGCTGGATTGACACAGGAAGCACTTATGATAGGGATTATATACCTGTGCATTCTAATTCTGATAAAAAACAACATCCGTCGGGACGCGTTGGGCATCCAATGGATATTGTAAGGGCCATATTCTTTCTATGCGATGAAAAAAACAGTTTTATTAATGGTCAGAATATCTCGGTAGATGGTGGAATGAGTAAGCTCATGATTTACACCGAAGATCATGGATGGCATTATGAATAAGGGTTTGTTAAAAAAGAACTACACATAATTATGCCCCGGTAAAATACTAAACAAGATACTAATATATTATGAAACGACTAAGGATAAAAATAAACAAAAATTTGTTGAATTTTGGCACATTCTATTGTATCTTTGATATCAACAACTAGTGCCAGGAGGTAATAATTCAGTGAAAAAACAATTGTTATCAATTCTATTAATTACAATAGTTTTTGCATTATTTGCGCAAATGCCTGCATATGCACTTGATACAACAACAGTAACAATTGACGGTAAAACTAATTTTACCGTAAGCCTGAAATCAAATTCATTAGTTTTTAGCAATCAATTCACAGATTCTGAATATGAGAGTATCAAAATTACTATACATAACTCTCAAACAGAAGTGTTTTCAAAAAATTATGATATAGATATGATTGACGGAGCAATCATTAACTTAACGGGGTTTGCTGATAATTCGTACAGGATTCAGTTTATTTATTTTCCTACCGGTACAGCCGAAGTTATTGAGGCAATGATGATTTTTGATTCGGTAGAGTCTTCTGCTATCCTGGCAAACGAGGAACTATATCAGATAAGCTCCTATGAAAGTGATGATGTTTTTGGATATAGTATGGAAAAGCTATTGGCCTGGGCAAATGCTATAAGGTCAAATTTAAAAATTAAGGACTATAACGGGGACGGTAAACCCGATAAGTATAGTCCTTTCAGGTATTCCTCATATGACGAAGCTTATGCAGATGCTTATTACAGTGTCTTTAATCTGCTTAGCAGTGGGGATGGCTTATTAAAATATGTTAATCTTCCCATAGATATTATGATAACCGATGGAGAGGGAAGCTTTAATTTTAGTGATTCATATATTGCTAGCATGAAACGTATAGAAAACTTACGAACTGACGAATATGTACTTGATTACTATAAAAATAAGGGGATACTAATTGCTCCAATGTATGCTGATGTAGTCAAACAGGCTCAGATTATTACTGATGGAATATCCGACGATTATGAGAAAGCAAGAGCCATACAGCAGTGGGTTAACCGCAATATTATGTATGATTGGGGGGCGCATTATTCTGGAACATCCCCGAAGTATTTGTCAGCTCCCGATGTATTAAAAGGCAGGCTGACAATATGTGAAGGATTTACTAACTTAACAGTGGCGCTTTTACAAGCTGTAGATATCCCAGCTAAAAAGGTTACCGGTACTGGTAATGGAATTCCCCATGCCTGGACCGAAGCCTTTGTTGATAACAGATGGGTCTTCATTGATTCAACATGGGGTGATTTTGATCTGTCACCATCTCTGTATTCAGCATCGCATCATATAAGCGGTATTGAATATGAGATTGCTAAGGACAAAGAATTATGGGATGGCACATTGTACTTTTATGACATAAACAAAGGCGAAGTTCTAAAAGAAGTAAAAAATTTCCCCTTGAACGAATTTGTAACATCAACTTATGGTTTCCATATTAATGAATTGTATATAGATACTGCATGCACAAAGCCGTTTACTCTCAATACATTCAGAGTCGATTCAATGAACCGTGCTATATTTGTTAATAGGCCTAAAGATTGTACCGTGGCATATAATATCCAGCTGGATAACGAGTATAAGTCACTGGTCTCATATATTATAGATACCCAGGGCGATGACATAATCAGTTATGTGACTGTACCTTATGGCTCTAAAATAACACCTCCGAAACCGCCTGTTAAGGACGGATACACTTTCATTGGCTGGTATGACAGCATTTATCTTGATGAGGCAAAGCTATGGGATTTTGAAAAAGATATCGTAACTGAGGATATGACGTTTTTAGCTTGCTTTGTAAAAGAATCGGCAACATACACTGTCACTTTTAACTCGAATGGTGGCACGGCGGTAAAAAGCCTAAAAGCAAAAGCTGCAAAAACCATTACAAAACCAGCTAATCCTACAAAAAAAGGTTACCAGTTTATAGGTTGGTATAAAGATAGTCAATGCACGAAACCTTGGAACTTTACGACTGATATAGTAGCATCAGACACTACTCTTTACG
>JGI24707J26582_10000230_pt1 | contig 41523 bp, 34 predicted proteins | sample BioPla1DNA1_FD_26582 | JGI IMG/M metagenome (IMG submission 26582)
TCACCATAAATGTTACCAGTTGTTCCATCAAGAGAAATCCAGTCACCCTCTACATATGTTTTGCCACCGAGTGTAAACTTTTTATTTTCTTCGTCCATCTTAATATCNCCNCAGCCTGATACACAACAAGTACCCATACCACGTGCAACAACAGCAGCATGAGATGTCATGCCTCCACGTACGGTTAAAATACCTTGAGAATAGTGCATACCCTCAATATCTTCAGGTGAAGTTTCAAGACGCACTAGAATAACCTTCTTGCCCTCTTTACCCCATTCAGCAGCTGTATCTGCATCAAATACAACTTGTCCAGCAGCAGCACCAGGTGATGCCGGCAATGCCCTGCCGATAGGTGTAGCAGCCTTAAGTGCTTTTTCGTCAAATGTTGGGTGCAATAAAGCATCAAGCTGTTTTGGATCGATTTGTAAAACAGCTTCTTTCTCGTTTATCAGACCTTCCTTAACAAGATCAACAGCGATCTGCAATGCAGCTGCAGCTGTTCTCTTACCATTTCTTGTCTGAAGCATATAAAGCTTTCTATCTTCAATAGTAAATTCCATGTCTTGCATATCACGATAGTGATTTTCAAGATTTTTAGAAATTTTTACAAATTCATCATAAGCTGCAGGCATGATTTCTTTTAAATGATCAATTGATTGAGGTGTTCTAACGCCAGCAACAACGTCTTCACCTTGTGCATTCATAAGGAACTCACCATAAAGCTTGTTTTCACCCGTTGAAGGATTTCTTGTAAATGCAACACCTGTACCAGAGGTTTCACCAGTATTACCAAATACCATCATCTGTACGTTTACAGCAGTACCCCAGCTTGAAGGAATATCATTCATTCTTCTGTAATAAATAGCACGAGGATTATTCCATGAACGGAAAACAGCTCTTATAGCACCCATTAACTGCTCAACCGGATCAGTTGGGAAATCTGTGCCAACCTTAGCCTTATACTCAGCCTTAAACTGATTAGCAAGTGCCTTTAAATCATCAGCAGTAAGCTCTGTATCAAGAGTTACTCCCTTTTCTTCTTTCATCTTGTCGATAAGCTCTTCAAAATACTTCTTACCAACTTCCATAACAACGTCGGAATACATCTGAATAAAACGACGGTATGAGTCATAAGCAAAACGAGGATTGTTTGTTTTCTTTGCCATTACCTCAACAACCTCATCATTAAGACCAAGGTTGAGTATGGTATCCATCATACCAGGCATTGAAGCACGTGCACCTGAACGTACAGAAACAAGCAGAGGGTTTTCCATACCTCCAAATTTCTTACCAGAAATTCCTTCCAATGTTTTTACATGCTCAAGAATTTCAGCTTTTATAGAATCACTGATTACCTCTCCATCTTCATAGTACTGTGTACAAGCCTCAGTAGTAACAGTAAAGCCTTGAGGTACGGGCATACCTAAATTTGTCATCTCAGCAAGGTTTGCACCCTTTCCGCCGAGCAATTCACGCATTTTGCCGNTGCCCTCTTTGAAATCATAGACAAACTTCTTTTGCATTAAGTTAGTTCCTCCTTGAAATTTATTTAAACATAGCTAAATTGTGCAGTGATACTGCACAATAAATTTATAAAATCGGCAATTTTTGTATTTATAAACCACCGTTTTTACTTAATGTATATATTATAGCAGATATTTTTCCAAAATGCTATACCTTTTTTAAAAAAATAATTTATTTATTAAAAACGCTATTATAATAAACTTAAAATAGACCTAAATTGTATGAATTGTTGAATTTCAGCCTATAAATCCACCATCAACCGAAATAACCTGCCCTGTTATATATTTAGCTTGCGACAAAAACAATGCAGTGTTTGCCACGTCATCACCATTTCCTAAAAATCCCAGTGGGATTTTATCTTTTAATTCGTTCATTTCTTCTTCACAAAGCTGTTTGTTCATGCTTGTATTAATTACTCCAGGGGCAATAGCATTTACTAAGATCCCACTAGGTGCTAATTCCTTAGCCAAAGCTTTTGTAAAGCCAATTAACCCTGCCTTAGCTGTGGAATAATGTACCTCACACGATGCACCGTAAATCCCCCACATTGAAGAAATATTAATTATATTTCCACACTTTCTTGAAATCATAGGCGGCAAAAAAGCTGAAGTAACGTTATAAGCACCGTTAAGATTAATATCTATCATTCTTTTCCATTCAAATGGTGTAATATCGGAAAACATCTTAATATCAGATATACCGGCATTGTTGACAATTACATCAAAATAATTATAGCTTTTTAACAAATCACAGGCACATTGGCAAACATTTTTTTCGTCTGAAATATCACATCTTACACCATTGCAAAAAAACTCCTTTTGCAAATCCAATGACTTTTCCTCAGAGCTTTTATAGGTAAAAACAACATCATAGTACTGAGAAAAAGCTCTAACCAAAGCAGAGCCTATTCCTCCCGTACCACCTGTTATCAATGCTTTCATGAAAAGCTTACCTTAATATTATCATCTTCAGCTGTAATATTTATACTTTTTATTTTCTTATCATTGTTTTCAATAATAATATTCGCTATCTTATCTTCAATATCTTTTCTTATCACTCGTCTTATATCACGTCCACCAAATTTTCCGCCAAATGCCTTTTTAGCAATAGCAGAATAGGTTTTTTCATCGATAATAAGCTCTATTCTCTTTTCATTCAAAGGTTCACGCATTTCTTCAAGCATGAGCTTTGCAATATCGCCATAATTCTTTTCAGAAAGCGGCTTAAACACAACTATCTCATCAATTCTACTCAAAAATTCAGGGCGGAGAAAATCTCTAAGTCCTTTCATAGCCCTATCCTTAGACACCTCAATCTCTGATCTTCCAAAACCTACTCCTGTTGATTTATCAGTAGAGCCTGCATTAGAGGTCATACAAATCACTGTATTTTCAAAGCTTACAGAACGTCCCTGTGCATCATTTACCCTGCCCTCATCGAGAATCTGCAAAAGAATATTCATCACATCTGGGTGTGCCTTTTCAATTTCATCAAAAAGCACAACTGAATATGGCTTTCTCCTCACCTTTTCAGTTAGCTGTCCTGCTTCATCATAGCCTACATATCCCGGAGGTGAACCAATNATTTTAGAAACACTATGACGCTCCATAAATTCTGACATATCAAGTCTGATTAAAGGATCAACTGTGTCAAACAGCTCACTAGCAAGCACTTTAACAAGCTCAGTTTTACCAACTCCAGTAGGTCCTACAAAAATAAATGAAGCTGGGCGACGTCTGGCAGAAAGCTGAACTCTGGAACGTTTAACAGCAGCAGCAACTACCTCACAGGCTTCATCCTGTCCCAAAATCTTAGACTTAAGAACATTTTCAAGGTTGGCTATCTTTTTATATTCAGCTTCCACAATTTTATTTGCAGGAATACCCGTCCATAGCTCAATAACCTTAGAAACATCTTCTAAAGTTACATTTATTCCATCAACAAGAGGTTTTAATTTATCTATTTTTTCCTGTTTTTTAGCTAACTCAATACGTAAATTAGCAAGCTTTTCATAATCTATTTCACCGTTTTGAGGATCTTGCAGATTATCCATTTCCTCATTAATTTTATTTACTTCAACAACAAGCTTTTCATATTCATCCAAATCTTTATTTTTAATGCTTGCACAAGCCGACGCTTCATCAAGCAAATCAATAGCTTTATCAGGTAAAAATCTGTCAGTAATATATCTTTCCGATAAAATTACACACATGCGTATTATTTCATCACTAACCTTTACCTTATGATGCTTTTCATAATAATCCTTTATCCCTTTCAAAACCTCAATGGTATCATCAATTGTAGGTTCACCAACTTTTACAGGCTGAAAGCGTCTTTCCAAGGCACTATCCTTTTCGATATATTTTCTATATTCATTAAAGGTAGTAGCACCAATTACCTGCATCTCCCCTCTTGANAGAGCAGGCTTAAAGATATTNGCTGCATTCATCGTGCCTTCAGAATCTCCTGTTCCTACAAGATTATGCACTTCATCAATAAACAATATGATATTTCCTGCATTTTTTATNTCATCAATAAGTGCTTTTGCCCTACTTTCAAATTGTCCTCTAAATTGAGTTCCCGCTACAAGTGCAGTTAAATCAAGCAGATATATTTCCTTATTTTTAAGACGAAAAGGTACCTTATCACTAGCAATTAATTGAGCAATTCCTTCAGCTATGGCTGTTTTACCCACACCCGGTTCACCAATAAGACAAGGATTATTCTTAGTTCTCCTTGAAAGAATTTGAGTGACTCTGTAAATTTCCTTATCCCTGCCTATTACCCTATCAAGCTCATTATTTTTAGCTTTTCTGGTCAGATTAGTGCAATATGTTTCTAGAAACCTTCGTTTTTTATCCTCTTTTTTTGATTTAGATTTATCTACTTTTTTATCACTTCCACGAGAATCATATTGAACATTGTCATTAGCAGAAATATCTCTATCAGAATCATTTCTCTTAATCAAACTTTGCAGAAATTTTGGCATAGTATTAGCACCCCCCGGCTTAAAATCCTCACCATCCTCACCATCTTCAAAGTCCTCTATGTCACCAAACATCGCTTTATAGCTTTCCTCTAATTCATCGTCGGACAGACCCATCTGCTTAATATACTCATCCACCTGAGGCAGTCCCATATCCTTAGCACATATAAGGCAAAGTCCCTCATTCTTCTTTTCATTTCCCTGCATTGTTGTAATAAATACAACAGCTATTCTTTTTTTGCATTTTGTACAAATCATAAAAACCTACCGTTCTATATAAAAATTATTAATTATTTAAAAAATCCATTATATTAAAATTATAAAAGTATCTAAACAAAAAAGTTTTATCAAGTGTTGTCTGATTTAATAGTATAATAGAATTATCGGACATTATCGTAATTGCTTTAATAATTATTGCAATAATAAATACTATGATAATACCTTGTATTATTCCTACAACTGCACCTAAAAAAGCATTTACAGAGCCTATTATAGGTATATCATTTATAATTGAAAGTTTGTTTACAATTAGCTTTGAAATAAGTGATAAAATGCCAAAAAGTACTAAAAATATTATCATTTTAATAGGCGTTAGCACAAAAGGTTTAACAAGACTATCAAGTACTGAGTCAGACAAATCCTTCTCACTTTTTATAATATTTAAAATTAAATCGGAAATAGCGTCTATATTACCGTTTTTTACATCGTTAGCCTTTGAGCCAAAAAGCTCAGGTATCGTATCGGCTATTTTTTCAGTGGAAGTCAGAATAGTACCAAATCCCACAGTATTGCGTATTTTAGCAGCAATAACATAGGAAAATACAATATCTCCAAGCTTATATTGAGCTAAATCTTCAGGCTTAATTATAACCTGCCCGACCTTTATATTACTGTAATCTGTGTCACTATCAAAGCCTAACGACTTAAAATCCTGCTTATCAATACCTGTGTTTGTCATATCAACGCTATCAAGCTTTAAATTTATATTATTTAAAGAATCCGTTGAGGTATCAAGCTCGCTCAAAGGCTTTGAATTAACAACTATTTTACTAGTATCTACATTTTTTAGCTGGGTAATTATATTATCACTAAAAATCTCGGAAAAATTTTCATCAATAGTATCTTGTAATTTTTGCTCTATTATTCTTTCATAGACAAAATCAGAGATAGTGCCACTTAAAGGAATAGCAACAATCAAAGAAAATACTCCGGCAACAAGACCAGCTAATACGGAAATAAAGCCACGTCTTGAGCCAATATAAATTGCAGATAATAAAATAGCAATAACTGCAATATCAAAAATAAAATAAAATTGAGAACCCATATTAACACCTCTTTTTTAAAAAATTATGAAAGTTGATATCTGTTAATACTATCCACTCCCTGCACAATAAAGCTTTGTGATATATAAATCATTTCGGAATACTCATCATCTAACTTTAAAGTCTTTTCATTATCAAGATTTTCATCAAAATATATTAAGCTATCATTGCATAGCAAAGCAATATTTTTATCACCAAAAACAATTTTTCCTGCTTTTTCATTAACCGTTTTTGATGAAACAACGTTCATTTCCTTGTCAAGTAAAACGGAAATATTTGTATTAGTTATATTATCAAACAGAAGTAATACTATTTTACCATCTTTTTCAGAATAGTCAACTAGCTCACCTGAAAAATTATATGTAGAAATAAGCTTGCCCTCCAGCTCACTATACAGCTGAATAGAATTAGAATTAACCATAACTATGCCGCTATTTGCCCTAATAACATCATATGTAATAATATCCTTCACTTGACTTGACCAGAGTGCATCGCCTTCACTGCTTAAATCATAGCAGGAAAAGCTGCTTAAAAAATCCCCGTTATCACTGCCAAGCTGACTAATATATATTTTGTCATCATCTCTTGAAAATTCAACGCTAACTACATTTTCAGATGCCTTATATGTATATACCTTATTACCGTTTTCATCGTATATAATCACATAATTCATATAATAGCTTGCATTTGTAACAAGCACTGTATTCCTATTATTTCCAAGTCTTGCATAGACAATATTTTCTTCCGAACTGCTTTCATAAACAAGCTTTGTTTTAGAATAAACCTTAAAGCCAGTGTTTCCCTTATCAAAGACAAGTATCCTATCACCCTTTACTGACATAACAGGATTTAAAAATCCATGCTGAAATTCACCTATTTTTCTTCCGTCCTTGCCATATGTTATTACATAAGAATCAGTAAGCAATGCAAAATACTCATCCATTGGGTAAAGAGTGTATTCAGCGCTGCCTGGAGCTTTGATAGGAAAGCCTGATTCACTGTCACTATATCCTATTCTTGTTGCGATTCCCTCAAGTGGTTGAAAAATAGTATCCTTAAATAAGTATATCATAAATACAACTAAAATTACAATAAGAATAACAATTAAATTACGGAGGTTTTTCTTTTTCTTTTGTTCCTTACGAAATTTCGATATATCATTTCTATTAGTCGACATAAAAGTCTCGCCTCCAGTACTTAATCAATATATTACCTTTAAAAGATATAAGCCATGTGCAGGTGCTGTAATTCCAGCATTTGAACGATTTTTTCCAGCTACCACCTGCTCTAAATCCTTAAAACTATACTTTCCTTGTTGTGCGTATATTAATGTACCTACAATTATTCTAACCATATTATGCAAAAATCCCGAGCCGCTGATTTGTATTTTTACAAAATCATTTTCTCTAAAAGCTTTACCCCAAAACACCTCTCTTACAGTGGTACTTAGCTTTGGAATAGTTTCAGCCTTACAAAACGCTCGAAAGTCATGCTCACCAACAAAGGCTTGGATATGCTCATTCATTTCGCTAGCATCTAGTTTATAAGGATAATGAAATGCTAGATTATTTAAAAACGGGTCCTTAAGCTTCGAGTTTAAAATTAGATATTCATAGGTCTTTTCCTTTGCGTCAAATCTTGCATGAAAGCCTTCATCTGCCTCTTCACAAGATAAAACAACAATGTCACTCGGTAAAAGTGTATTCATTCCCTGTAAAAATCCATCGCAAGGAATCTTATTTTTAGTATGAAAATTAAAATAAAATTCCTTTGCATGAACGCCCGTATCCGTCCTAGAACAGCCGAAAATGCCTATGTTTTCATACAACAATCTCCTTAATGCCTTGTGTATCTCAGCTTGAATACTATTTCCATTATCTTGTAACTGAAAACCATGATAGGCAGAGCCATTGTAAGCAATTTTCACTTTAAGGTTACGCATAAATCTCCTAAAAGTATATATTTGTTAAAATTATAATTATTGTAAATAATAAGAATACTAAAAAAGCAAATAAATCAACAATAGCAAGCTTTGGCTGACGTAATTTTGTTCTGCCATCTCCACCATGATAGCATCTACATTCCATAGCAAGAGCCAGCTCATTTGCCCGTTTAAAAGCTGATACAAATAAAGGTACAATAATAGGTATAAACGCTTTAATCCTAGTGATTAAGTTTCCCTCCTCAAAGTTTGCTCCTCTAGCCTTTTGTGCCAGTACAATTTTATCAGTTTCCTCAATCAAGGTCGGAATAAACCTCATTGCAATCGTCATCATCATAGCAAGCTCATGCACAGGAAAACGTATATATTTTAGCGGACTCAAAAGTCTTTCAATAGCATCTGTTAAGACTATGGGTGAGGTTGTATAAGTTAAAAGTGACATACCTGCAATAAGCACAAACAACCTTAAAATCATGAATGCAGTGGTATCAATCGCCTGCCAATAGATTGTAATAAATCCAAGCTTAAAGATAGGCTCTCCTTCACCTGTAAGCAAAAATAAATTAAGCACTGAAGTAATTATTATCAGTGGCATTATAGGCTTTAAGCTTCTAAAAATAAATTTTAAGCTTATTCCCGATATTATATAAAGTGATAGTACAAAAGCCGCTGATATACCGAGTGCTAGGTAATTATCAGCAATAAAAATAATAACAAGGAAAGCAAGGTTTAATATTAGCTTAAGCCTGCTATCCATTCTATGAACAGGTGAATCACCCGGAAAAAATTGTCCAATAGTAATATCCCTTAGCATTATTTGTTCCTTTTATTTTATAATTTTTCTTTATTTGTAGTTAAATTCAAAACACCTTGCACAGCTTTTTTTACTGTATATATATTATTTCCTAAATCAACATCATACTTCTTTAAAGCTAAAGCAAAACGACTTATCTGTGGTATATCAAGTCCTATTTCCTGCAGCTGCTGCGCCTTAGAAAACACTTTATCAGTATCATCATAGCAAAATACTCTGCCCTTGTTCATCACTAATACTTTTGTAGCATAATCAACTACATCTTCCATAGAATGAGAAACTAAAAGTACTGTTTTACCTGAGTTTTCGTGGTAATCCTTAATCAGCTCAAGAACCTTTCGCCTTCCCTTTGGGTCAAGTCCAGCAGCCGGTTCATCAAGAATGAGAATTTGAGGCTCCATAGCTATCACGCCAGCAAGGGCAACACGCCTCATTTGTCCGCCTGATAAATCAAAGGGAGAACGCTTAAGCATTTCATCATCAATCCCCATTATTTTAGCAGCATATCGAACCTTTTTATCTACCTCATTATCATTAAGCCCCATATTCTTAGGACCAAAGGCAATATCCTTATAAACAGTTTCTTCAAAAAGCTGATGCTCAGAATATTGAAAAACAAGACCTACTTTAAAGCGAATATCCCTTAGGCTAACGGCTTTATCATATATATTAACCCCATCTATAAAAACTGCTCCCTCACTGGGCTTTATCAATCCGTTTATCATCTGAATCAAGGTGGATTTTCCACTTCCCGTATGTCCAATTACGCCAACAAATTCTCCTTGATTTATCTTTAAGGAAACACTATCAACAGCATTTATTTCAAATGGGGTGCCAATACTGTATTTATGTGATAAATTTTTTAGTTCAATTGCTAATCCCATAATTACCACCTTTAATAGCATCGGCTAATTGCTCAGCCTGTTCTTCTATATCAAGTATTTCTAAATTAAGCGAAAAGCCATTTTTATTCAGCTCATAAAATAACTCAATAGTCTGCGGAACATCAAGTCCAATTTTCTTCATAAATTCTACCTGTGAAAAAATCCTTTCAGGTATGTTATCAAGCACAACTTCCCCCTGCTCCATAACTACTACTCTATCAGCTTGAGCTGCTTCCTCCATATAATGTGTGATAAGGATAACAGTTGTGCCAAAATCCTTATTAAGCATCTTAATTGTTTTTATAATTTCTTTTCTTCCCTTAGGGTCAAGCATAGCTGTCGGCTCGTCCAGCACAAGACATTTCGGTCTCATAGCTAATACTCCAGCGATAGCAACTCTCTGCTTTTGCCCGCCTGAAAGCTTATGTGGTGCATGATCACGGTATTCATACATACCAACAGTTTTTAAAGACTCATCAACTCTCTTGCGAATCTCATTAGGCAAAACGCCTAAATTTTCAAGTGCAAAGGCAACGTCTTCTTCAACAATAGTAGCTACAATCTGATTATCAGGATTTTGAAAAACCATTCCGACAGTTTGTCTGACATCAAAGATACGGTTTTCGTCAGCAGTATCTATTCCATCAACAAAAACCTTTCCCGATTGGGGAATTAATAAACCATTAAAAAGCTTTGCCATAGTGGATTTTCCACAACCATTATGCCCGAGGACAGCTAAAAATTGCCCCTCGGGTATATCTATATTTATATTTTTCAATACTTTATTTGATATTTGCTTTCCATTATCATNTTGGCTNACATANGAAAAATCAACATTCTCTACTTTTATTATATCCAATTCATTGCTCCATGTTCTACAAAGTTTTATAAAAAGTTGACAATAGCAGTATTGCCACAAGGAATAGCCATTCCCGAAGCCTTAACAGGCAAGCCGATTTCTTCAGCTGATATTTTTACCTTATATTGCTTCCCAACAGTAACTTTAAGCAGATATGCCATAACAGATGGAGAAAGTCCCGTTGTATAGCTGTTTAACATAATAAATAAAGGCTTTTCAGTTAAAACCTGTGTACAAAGTGTCATTAAATCAAATATATTGTCTTCAAGCCGCCACATCTCACCATTTGTACCTCTGCCATAAGAGGGAGGGTCAAGAATAATAGCATCGTACCTGTTTCCACGCTTAATTTCCCTTTTTANAAACTTAACAGCATCATCTACTATCCATCTTATAGGCTTGTCCGAAAGATTGCTTAGCACTGCATTTTCTCTTGCCCACTCAACCATGCCTTTAATAGCATCAACATGACAGACACTAGCACCTGCACTCGCACAGGCTAAAGTAGCTCCTCCTGTATAAGCAAATAAATTAAGCACCTTAATCGGTGAAGNAGATTGTTTTATTAAATCTATGCAATACTGCCAATTTACAGCTTGCTCGGGGAATAAGCCCGTATGCTTAAACCCAGTAGGNTTAACCTTAAATTTAAGCTCATTCCATCTAAGATTCCAGCTATCAGGTATCTTTTTAAGATAAGACCATTTTCCTCCACCCGAGGAAGAGCGTAAATATCGAGCGTGTACGTCATTCCATATTTTAAAATCAGCAGGTTCTTTCCAGATAATTTGGGGGTCTGGCCTTACAAGGACAATATCCCCCCACATTTCCAGCCTTTCACCATCTGATGTATCTATCAAAGTATATTCCTGCCAGTTATCGGCAATCCTCATTATCTAAACTCCTATTTCCTTTTTTGAAATATCAGCAATATTATTTGCAAGCTTTTCGATAAGAGAATGTTCCTTACCCTCAAGCATTATTCTCAGTAAAGGCTCAGTTCCTGATTCACGTACAAGCACTCTGCCCTCTTCGCCTAAAGTGTTTTCAGCATCAGCTATTGATGAGGTNATTTTTTCATTTGTTTTCCAGTGTCCTTTTACGCCATCTCTAAGCTTTACACCTAAAAGAATTTGNGGATAATCCTTAATATCAGCTACAAGTGCAGAAAGCTTAGCATTTTTTTCAACAAGCATATCAATTAAAGTCAAGGCTGTCAACTGCCCGTCACCTGTTGATGCATTATCAAGGAAGATTATATGACCACTTTGCTCTCCACCTATATTATAACCGTTTTTAAGCATTTCTTCAAGCACATATCTATCACCAACAGCTGTGCAAACTGTTTTTATATTATTCTCCTTCATATAGCTATGAAAGCCTAAATTGCTCATCACAGTTACAACAGCAGTATCATTTTTTAGTGTTCCTTTATCCTTCATGTGCTTGGAAATAATAGCAATAAGTTTATCACCATCGACTAAGCTTCCATTTTCGTCAATAGCAAGGCATCTATCTGCATCACCATCAAACGCCACGCCTATATCACATTTTTCATCAACTACAAGCTTGCTTAAATTTTCTATATGAGTAGAGCCGCAAGCTTCATTTATATTAGTACCATCGGGAGAATTTCCTATAAATACCGTATTTGCACCAAGAGCGTCAAAAATAGCCTTAGCTGTATAGCTTGCGCTTCCATTTGCACAGTCAACAGCTATTTTTAAGCTATGAAATTCATTTTTAACAGTTGATATTAAATGATTATTATAATCCTTAACCGCATTGTCATTATATGTAATTCTACCTACATCAATTCCGCTAGACAACTTAATTTTTTCAGGATTATCTAAAATATAGGATTCAATTTCATTTTCAATTTCATCACTTAGCTTAAATCCTTCTGAAGAAAATAATTTAATGCCATTATACTCAACAGTATTATGTGAAGCTGAAATCATCACACCTGCATCCGCATTATACTTTTTAACAAGATATGCCACTGCTGGAGTAGGAACAACACCAAGTATCTCAACATCAGCACCCACACTGGCTAAACCGGCAGACAAAGCATTTTCAAGAATATCCGATGAAATCCTTGTATCCTTTCCAACAATAATTTTAGGTTTATGCATTTTCTTACCAGCAAGAACAAAAGCTGCTGCTCTTCCAATGTTAGTAGCAAGTTCAACCGTAAGTTCTGTAATAGCGACGCCTCTCGCACCATCTGTACCGAAAATTCTGCCCATATATTTCTCCTTTTATATAAATTAAAAATTAGCTATATAATTTTATTCTTTTTAAATAAGCTTTTATTACAAAAATTGCTGCCCCTGTCTAGATATATTCAAATGCTTGTAAGCAAGGTCAGTAGCACATCTGCCTCTTGGAGTTCTTGAAATAAAGCCTAGCTGCATTAAATACGGCTCGCAGACATCTTCTAGCGTTACTGCTTCCTCACCTAAAGCAGAAGCAAGAGTATCTAGACCCACAGGTCCACCAGAGTATCCATTTATTATCATCGATAAAAATCTTTTATCAAGGCTATCAAGCCCCAATTTATCAATCTCAAGTCTATCCAATGCTATATCCGCAATTTCTGAATTAATTTTTCCGTTTCCAAGTACATCAGCAAAATCTCTAACACGTTTTAAAAGTCTATTTGCAATTCTCGGTGTCCCACGTGAACGTGCTGCTATTTCATAAGCTCCTTTTTTATCACAAGGTATTGTAAGAATTACTGATGAGCGTAGAACAATGTCCGTAAGCTCGTCTTTTGAATACAGCTCAAGCCTTTGGATAACGCCAAATCTATCACGCAAAGGAGAAGTCAGTTGTCCTGCCCTTGTAGTTGCACCGATTAAAGTAAATTTAGGCAAATCAATCCTTACAGAGCGTGCCGAAGGGCCTTTTCCAATAATTATATCCAAAGCAAAATCCTCAAGAGCAGGATATAGCACCTCTTCTACTTGCCGTGAAAGACGATGAATTTCATCTATAAACAAAACATCTCCCTCTTGCAGACTGGTAAGCAAAGCAGCCAAGTCCCCAGGCTTTTCAATAGCCGGCCCTGAAGTAATTCTTATCGATACTCCCATTTCATTAGCTATAATACCTGCTAAAGTAGTCTTTCCCAATCCGGGAGGTCCGTATAAAAGAACATGATCTAGAGGCTCTCCCCTTGATTTTGCAGCTTGTATAAATACGGATAGATTTTCCTTTACNTTTTCCTGCCCAATNTANTCAGATAAATTTTTCGGTCTTAAAGAAAATTCAACCTCTGTATCATTTACAGTAAATTCAGGCTCAACAAGTCGTGGTGAATATTCTTTTTCAACATTAATTTTATCATTATTCGATTCCAGCATTCATTATCCTTTCAAAATACAGCAAGCTTTTTAAGCCCTATTTTCACCAGCTCTTCAACAGATGTATCAGCACCTTCTCCGGAAAGTGCCTGTGCAGCCTGAGTACCAGTGAACCCCAAAACCGTAAGTGCTGATATAGCCTCAGCTATATTGCCGCCTGCACCAATACTTGACACCTTTTGCGAAGAAGAATCAGAGGAAATAGTGATATTTGCAAATTTATCCTTTAATTCAAGTACTATTCTTTGTGCAATTTTTGCACCTATTCCTGGTGATCGTGTAAGCGTCTTTGTATCAGAAGTAGCTATGCAAGCTGCCAATGCATTAGGTGATAAATCGGAAAGAATAGCCAGTGCAGCCTTTGGCCCTACACCGGAAACACTGTTAAGCAGCTTATAGCTTTCAAGCTCCTCAACAGTGGCAAAGCCAAATAAATCTATATCATCCTGTCTAATATTAAGAACAGTGTAAAGACGAACCTCAGTACCTATTTTCCCAAGGGAAGAAAGAGTATTAAATGTAGTACGGCATGAATAGCCGACTCCTCCACATTCTACAACCGCCAAATTTGGCTCTGTATATATTAAAGTACCTCTAACACTGTATAACATATTTTTCTCCTATGATTAAACATTAATAATTACTTAGCTGAGAATTATAGCTATGTGCATGAGTTACTGCAATAGCTAATGCATCTGCCGTATCATCGGGCTTAGGAATTTCATTAAGCTTTAAAATATTCTTCGTCATTTCCTGTACCTGAAATTTTTCAGCATTTCCATATCCGACAGTTGATAGCTTAACTTGTAAAGGAGTATATTCAGCAATATTAACCCCAAAATTTTCAGCACATAATAAGATAATACCTCTTGCCTGTGAAACATCAATGGCTGTTTTTTGATTATTTTGAAAAAACAGCTTTTCAACCGCCATATATTCAGGCTTATATTTTTCAATAACAAATGACAAATCATCATATATTTCTTTTAATCTCTTTGAAAAATTTGTTTTAGATGAAGTGGTGATACTACCATAATCAACAACAGAAAATTTATGCCTGCAAAAATCTACTATGCCATAACCAACTATTGCATAGCCTGGGTCTATGCCCAATATTCTCATTTAATCACCATTTTCTAATAAAGTCTTAATAAAATCTATTATTTATATTAAAATAAATATAACATACTTTTAGAAATTTTGCAACAATTGTTTAAGACAAAATTGCATTTAAAATGCTATTTTATGACATGAGTTAAATTTGATAATTGACAGCTAAATTTTTGTATTAATATAAATTCGTTTTGTAAAACTCCTCTTTACAAACACTTTACATAAAATTTACGTAAATAAAGTGCATTTTTTATGTAAAATCAACGATTTTTATTGTTTTTTGTGAAAATTGACGCTTTTTTGACTTAAACTTTATATAAAATTGATATTCACTTTACTTAAATTTTAATGTATGATTATAAATGTTGATTTATGTAGTAATATAAATTACGAATAATCATACTAAAATTTGTAAATGAACTTTAAGAAAGGAAAATTTCATGCCAACTGCTTTTTTTATTATTGTTATTTTAATGTTCGCTGTTATTTTCGTAAACGGTTGGACCGATGCACCTAATGCAATAGCCACAGTAGTTTCAACTAGGGTTATGTCCCCTAAAGCTGCCGTTAAAATGGCTGTTGTTTTTAATTTTTTAGGTGTTTTGGTTATGACCTACGTTAACTCTAAGGTGGCTGATACACTAAGTGAAATCGTTACCTTCAGAGATGACCAGCAGGATCAGGCACTTGTTGTATTTGCTGCCGCTATGTTTGCAATAGTTATATGGGCTGTGGCTGCTTGGTATTTTGGTATTCCAACTAGTGAAAGTCATGCTCTTATCGCTGGTGTAACCGGTGCTGCTATAGCATTAGGCGGTGCTGATTCTATTAATATGGATAAATGGAAGCTTGTTATCATCGGATTACTTGTTTCGCTATTAGGTTTTGTTATGGGATATATTTCAGTAAAGCTTATTGAATGGATTATGAAACTCATCTCATATGTTTTTAAGCCAATAAATAGAACAAGTGCAAACAAATTTTTCTCGGGCGGACAGGTTTTTGGTGCAATGGCTATGTCCTTTATGCACGGAGCACAAGACGGACAAAAGTTTATCGGTACATTTATTCTAGGTATGTCGCTAGCAGGAAAAAATGTTTCCCAAAATAGCTGGGAATACACAATCTTAATTGTACTATGTTCGTTATTAATGGGAATTGGTACATCAGTAGGCGGATATAGAATTATAAAAGCCGTAGGAATGGACATGGTAAAAATTGATAAATACCAAGGCTTTGGTGCTGATATTGCAGCGTCTATATGCTTGCTTTTATCCTCTCTAACAGGTATACCCGTAAGTACCACTCACACAAAAACAACTGCTATCATGGGTGTAGGTGCGGCAAAATCTATACGCTCGGTAAACTGGGGTATTGTCGGTGAAATGTTTAGCGCTTGGATACTTACATTCCCCGGATGCGGCTTAATCGCCTTTGTTATGGCAAAAGTATTTATGCACATATTTTAATTAAATAAGATAATTTATAGGTTATTTGAAAGGTACGGATAATTATGTTTAAGAAAAAAGAGATTAATTATTTTGATTTATTTATTGATTCAGCAAAGGTATGCAATAAAGCAGCTATAATGCTGAATGAAATGCTATTAGGCTCAGCTGACAATTTCCCCACTATGGTAAAAGAAATCCATGAAATCGAGCATGAGGGTGATAAGCTATATCACACTTTATATGGGCATTTAGACCGTTCTTTTATTACGCCTCTTGACAGAGAGGATATGCTGGCAATCGCAAGAAATATTGAGCGTACTATTGACGCTATCGACGAAGTAGCTATTATGGTAGATTTGCTTTCAGTTACAAAAATACGTGATGTAGCTAAGGAAATGATGCTTTTAGTAACTAAAAGTGCTGAATATGTACTCAAAGCAACCGAGGAATTTAAAAACTTTAAAAAGCCTACCACATTGAATAAATATATTGTTGAAATTAATAATATTGAAGAAACTGGTGATTCTATTTATCAGAATGCTTTAAGAGATTTATACAGCATGGAAAAAGACGTGTTGGAAGTAATTAAATGGAACAAGATTCTTGACAGCTTGGAAAATGTACTTGACACCTGTGAAAATGTCGCTGATGGACTAGAGGCTATAATTCTTAAAAACACTTAATAGTCTTATAGTAAATTATTATAATTTATTTCCACTTTTAGCGATGCTTTTCTATAATTTTAACAATAATTAATATTTTGTGCAAATATACTTGACAGCATCTAAAAACAAGTATATCATATATTTAATAAATCTTTAAAGGAATAACAATATGCATAATTTAATTGTTTACACAGCCTTTATATTTTGGTTTAGCTTGAGCTTTTATTTTAGCTTCAAGTTTTTTGGTCGTTCAAAATATAGGTTGAGTAAAGCAAGTATTCCTGTTTAATATGCAATTGTAATTTTTTTATAAGGAATAGTAAATTTAGCTTGTGAATTGCTTAACCGCATCACAAGCTTTTTATATTGTTATAGCAAATAATTAATAAGAAAGTGAGAAGTAAAATGATTATTATTTTAAAGCAAAATGCAACTCCAGAAATGGTTAGTAATTTAACCAAGAAAATTGAGGCACTAGACATTAAAATCAATAAGATTGAAGGTACGCACAAAACTATTTTCGGACTAATCGGTGATACTAGTAAAATTGATGCTGAAAGCATACTAGCAAACAAGGCTGTTGAAAGCGTTAAACGTGTGCAAGAGCCTTATAAAGGTGTAAATAGGAAGTTTCATCCTTTAGATACTGTTATTAATGTAGATGGCAGAAAAATAGGAGATGGAAATGTAGCTGTTATTGCAGGTCCTTGCTCTGTTGAATGTGAGGAGCAAATTGTAGAAACTGCTCAGCGTGTAAAGCAAGCCGGTGCAAATCTGCTTAGAGGCGGTGCTTTTAAGCCTCGTACTTCCCCCTACTCTTTTCAAGGCTTGAGAGCCGATGGAATAGAATTGCTTTTAAAAGCTAAAAAAGAAACAGGACTTCCCATTGTTACTGAAATAATGTCTTTAGAGCATTTAGACTTATTTGCTGATGTCGATGTTATTCAGGTAGGTGCTAGAAATATGCAAAACTTTGAAATGTTAAAGGAGCTTGGTCATTGTGATAAGCCGATTCTTTTAAAAAGAGGGCTTGCCAATACCTTGGAAGAGCTGTTAATGTCGGCAGAATANATTTTCTCAGGTGGTAATTCAAATGTAATTCTCTGTGAAAGAGGTATAAGAACCTTTGAACCTATGACAAGAAATACAATGGATATTTCTGCTATACCAATTTTAAAAACACTTTCACATCTTCCCGTTGTTGCTGACCCCTCCCATGCCGGTGGACGTGCAGAATTAGTAGAGCCACTTGCTATGGCATCTATTGCAGCAGGAACTGATGCACTAATCATTGAAGTACACAACAATCCTGCTATGGCTTTGTCAGATGGTGCACAATCACTTAACCCCGACCAATTTAGCGATACTATGGATAAGCTTGAAGTACTTGCTAAAGCTATGGGTAAAAAGCTTGGTAGCAGACAATAAAGTCAGGTGACTCTCCCCTGATGATAAAATATTTACCGATTTGCATTGTGTAAATCGGTTTTTATTTTTCTACGTTTATTTTAGTACCACTTTTAAATGTTAATGCAACGATTAATCCGAATATAACAGCTGCTGTTATTCCTCCTGAAGTAGCAGTAAGCCCACCTAAAAAAATACCTAGTAGTCCGTGTTGTTCCACTGCCTCACGCATACCCTTAGCAAGCAAATGCCCAAAACCCGTAAGAGGAACAGTAGCACCTGCACCTGCAAATTCTGCTATATATTTATATACTCCAATTGCCTCAAGCACTACACCACTAACCACAAAAATAACCAATATTTTAGCCGGCGTAAGACTAGTTTTATCAATTAAAATTTGCCCGATAGCACAAAAAGCTCCACCTACTAAAAATGCCCATAAGAATTGTAAAAATACTTCCATAACTCCTCCTATATAGTAGCAGAAATATGCACAGCATGAGCGATTGATGGTATACTCTCACCCTGCTGAATCATTGTTGGCGACATTAAAGCACCAGTAGCACAGAATAAAACGTCATTTATAGCTCCATCTTTAAGCTGTTTTAAAATATGCCCGCAAAGAACGCTAGCACTACAACCACAGCCCGAGCCGCCCGCATGAACATCTTGCTTATTCAAATCATAAATCATAAGACCACAATCATTGTGCTTGTCATTTAAATCAAAGCCATCACGCTGAAATAATTCTCTAAGCATATTTGTCCCTATCATTCCTAAATCACCTGTCAAAATCAAATCATAATCATCAAAGCTTGTACTGGTACTTGCTAGATGAGTAGAAATAGTTTCGTATGCAGCTTGTGCCATAGCAGCACCCATATTTGCCGCATCCTTAATCCCCATATCACGAATTTTACCTATTGTAACACTTCTGACAAAGGGCGGCTTATCCTGTGTAGTGATTATCGCAGCACCCGAACCTGTCACCGTCCATTGAGCTGTCGGTGTACGTTGGCCACCATAGTTCAATGGTAAGCGAAACTGCCTTTCGGCTGAACAATAATGAGATGAAGTCATAGCTGCCGTATGTGTGGCAATATTACTATCCACAAAAATAGATGCCATTATTAAAGATTCTGCCATTGTGGAACAAGCGCCAAACAAGCCTACAAATGGAATCTCAAAGCTTCTCACACCATAATTACTTGCCACGCATTGATTAAGCAAATCACCTGCAAATAAAAAATCTATCTGGCTTTCACTGATTTCTCCCTTTGCCATAGCCTTTTGCAGAGCTATTTCCTGTAACCTGCTCTCCGATTTTTCCCAAGTTTTTTCACCAAGTGTTATATCCTCAAACACCTCGTCAAATTCATTTCCTAAAGGCCCATCACCCTCAGTTTTCCCTACCACTGCCGCAAATGACAGTATTGAGGGATTATTATTTAATCTAATAGTTCCGTTTTCAATAAAGCTTCCCATACCCACCTCTACAAATAAGTGAAAATATATACTAAAATCCCATATACAAAAGCTGCTGCAAGGCCATAAACTATTACCGGCCCTGCTACAACAAACATTTTTGCTGCAAGTCCTGCTATATGCCCCTCCGACTTAAATTCTAGAGCCGGCGATACCACTGCATTTGCAAAACCAGTAATAGGTACAAGAGTTCCTGCACCGCCATGCCTAGCAACCCTATCATATACCTCAAGCCCTGTAAGTAAGGCACTTAAAAAAATCAAAGTTATTGATGTCATAGTTCCTGAATCCTGCTTACTTAAATCAAAACTCATATAAAAGTAAATTAATGCCTGTCCAATAACACATATTAACCCACCTATTACAAACGCCTTTATCATATTAATTATTGTTTTTGAATTTGGGCTATGTTTTTTAGCTAGCTCATCATATTCTTTATTAGTTATTTTCATAATTGCTCCTATAAAATACATATTTTATCAATTATATTATAAACTTGTCGACTTAAATTATACAATTTTATTACAAAATATAAAAATCAATTGACGAATATTTATTTTTCTTGTATAATAAAAAAGCTAAGAAAGTTACATTAAATAGAAATTAATTTCAAAAAAAGGTGATATTTATGTGTGGAATTGTTGGTTATATTGGTAATAAGGATTGTGCAGATGTTTTAGTCGACGGATTGGAAAAGCTTGAATACAGAGGATATGATTCAGCGGGGATAGCAGTTTTCGAAAAAGGATTAATAAAAACAGTAAAAACAAAAGGCAAACTGGAGGTAATGAAAAACAAGCTCATTTCACAGGGCAAGCCTCAAGGACACTGTGGAATTGGTCATACACGCTGGGCAAGTCACGGCGAACCCTCGGATATTAATTCCCATCCCCATAGCAATGGGCGTGTATGCATCGTGCATAATGGAATCATTGAAAATTATACCGAATTAAAAGAATTTTTAATGTCTAAGGGATATATATTTATTTCACAAACAGATAGTGAAGTTGTTGCATCTTTTATTGATTATTATTACAGTGACAGCAATCCTTTTAATGCGATTAAAAACGCTATTCAAGAGCTAACTGGAAGTTTTGCTCTCGGTATAATTTTTAATAATTATCCAAATAGGATATATGCTGTAAGAAAGGAAAGTCCCCTTATTGTCGGAAAAGGTGAGGATGAGGCGTTTATTGCGTCAGATATTCCAGCAATTTTACGATATACAAAGGAATATTATTTACTGGAAAATGAAGAAATCGCCTTGCTTGAAGGCGGTGATATTAAAATTTTTGATATTCATGGCGATATTATTGAAAAGCCTTTGCAAATAGCTAAATGGGATGTAAGCTCAGCACAGAAAAATGGATTTCCACATTTTATGCTTAAGGAAATACATGAGCAGCCTGAGGCTATTGTAAAAACAATATCTCCAAGAATTAAAAATGGTATGCCTGATTTTTCAGAAATAAATTTAACTGATAAAATGCTATCTAATTATTCTAAAATACATATTGTAGCCTGTGGTACTGCAATGTACGCCGGCATAGTTGGAAAATACGCCATAGAAAAGCTAGCTAGAATACCAGTAAGTGTTGAAGTGGCATCGGAATTTCGCTATAACAATCCCATAGTCTGTGAAAATGACCTTGTTATTATCATTTCACAATCGGGTGAAACAGCTGATACAATCGCTGCAATGCGTCTTGCAAAAGAAAAAGGTGCTGATATTGTGGCAATAGTAAATGTACAATACAGCACTATTTCAAGAGAGGCTGATATGTCACTGCAAACATGGGCAGGCCCTGAAATAGCAGTTGCATCTACAAAGTGCTATACAGTTCAGTTATGTATGCTTTATTTATTAGCATTTAGATTTGCTTTTGCTAAAAAGCTGCTTTCCGAAGATGAGTGTAAAGCTCTTACATCTACACTTTCATCTACACCTAAGCTTATCGAAAAAATGCTAAGCTCAAAGGAAAATGTACAGTACATTGCATCAAAGCTGATTAATGCCGAGCATATTTTCTTTCTTGGCAGAGGGTTAGACTATGCCTTAAGCCTTGAGGGCTCTTTAAAGCTAAAGGAGATTTCCTACATACATTCTGAAGCATATGCAGCTGGTGAATTAAAGCATGGTACAATTTCTCTTATTGAAAAAGGAATCCCTATTATTTCAATTTTCACGCAGCAAAATATTATTTCAAAAACAATAAGCAATATCGAAGAGGTAAAAGCCAGAGGTGCTGATGTAATAGCTGTTGTTAGTGATAATATAAAGCTTCCTGAAGGCTTAGCTGATTTTATTATAAAGCTTCCTTCTACAAGCGATATACTTATGCCGATTCCTGCGGTTGTTGCATTACAGCTTTTAGCATATTACACCTCGGTATTAAAGGGAATAGATGCTGATAAACCAAGAAACCTAGCTAAATCAGTAACAATTGAATAAAATAAAGGCTTGTCATTTTGACAAGCCTTTAGACAAAATACAAAGTATTAATAAATTGAATATGTTTTCGGAAATTTATCCCTCAAAAAAGCCCACTAAATGTTGCACTTACGTGCAACATTTACACTACCTGTGGTATGTGGGTTATCATTTGCAGACATAGTCTGCAAGCTAGTAGTAATATTCTGTTTTATAATAATCATCATCTATTATATCTTCATAGACTTCTTCATCATAATATTGATTGTCCTTGTAATATTCTTGGAATATTTTTAATAAATCACTTTCATCTTCATTATTTGGGATTAATATTAACGGATATACATCACCAACTCTTATTTCAAACCTGTTCGAATTAACCTTACTATAATAAACAGATGAATTATCTATAATTTTTCCCAAATCATTNCTTATATCTNGNAAATCTACAATCACAGAACTAGATGAATTATTATCATATATTTCAATTGTCCCTTTTCCACTTATGGAATCTGATATTTTTTTATTTAGAAGATTAGAGCCGCCTAAATTTTCAATGATGCTAATTGTATTAGCGTAATATGATTTTATAGGTATATAATCTGATAGTCCTGAAGAATTAGTAATGAAAATATATCCTATTTTTTCATTGTCAAGATTAGGATTCTCATCATTTTCAATTATATCAAGCTTTAAAGCATTGGCTATATCTCTATAATTAGACTTTGAAACAACCATACGTGATGAATAATTTTCCATGCCGATAAGACTTGTTATATATAGCTCCTTAACAGCTGAATATCCAGTTTTTGTTATAGTGTTATAGATAGTATTGGCTTTAAATTCATTATATGCTTTTGATGAATAGATGGTATCAAGCTGTTCTTTAAAAGAATCCTCATAGACAGTGTAATTTCTTGTAATAACTCCGCCTGATTTTAGCTTATAGGTAATTTTAAAATTAGAATATGAATTTTTCAAGTTGCTGCGTTCTTCCTCGTTTGAATAACTGTATTCATCAACAAGCTTTTGATGAATATCAACAGCACTCTTTATTACCTCTTCATCTTTAGTATTTATTTTCACATCATTAAAGTCGGAAGAAGAATATCTATAATAGCCACTCATAATCTTATACCTTGAAGAATATTCAATATTGACCGAAGAAACCTGAGATACCTCTGGAACTATATAAGTCATTCCAAATCCGTCAAACATAAATATAACAGAAATTATTGCGAAAGAGCCGAATACCATTCCTAAATATTTAATAATTGATTGCCAAAATTTCGTAAAATCACGCCTTGTCATTACATCTAATACCACAAAGGCGATAAAGCTAGTAACCATCATTGACATAAACAATGATGACTGATAATCTCCCTCTGTTTCTCTGNTAATTGTTGCAAAGCCTGAAACAATAGTGAACATTATTAAAAACAATATAAAGTTATAAATAGATTTAAATGCAAAAGGAGAACCGGTTTGCTCAGCCTTTCTATTTTTATAAACATAATAAGTGACAACAACCACGCATCCAAAAATCAAAACAATAGGAAGAAAAACATCCCAATTAAATAAATACGATACAACCAATCCCTCTGAGCTGCTATTTACCATATTTAAAATAGTTCCTACTATAAGTCCGATGGGAGATGAGGAAGTGATAACTTTTTGGATAATGTCTTCATAATCTGCACCGTAAACGCTAGTAAATATTGCCCAAGAAATTAGTGCTAATGCAATAGGTATGATTATATTTATTATAATTGCATAGATTTTTGCTATACCACTGTTTCCGGTAAATACTGAAATTAAATGAGTGAGAATATACAGCATAATAGATATTACAAGTGCTGTAATCATATATGATAATAAAACAGATGGAGAAAGCTCACTTAAAATTTCCTTTGTATCGTTATAATAGGTGAAGGTGTAAAGCAAAATTCCTATTACTATTGAAATTATATGGGGTATAATGTAAATAAATAATCCTGATAAATAATCACCCCAAAATCTCTGCTTACTGTTTAATGGAATAGAAAAACCTAAATCCGTCATTGTCCTCTGATGTAGATAAGGTGTTGTTGTTGTAGGAATAATTATTCCCATAAACATATAGACACACATTGCAAGAATTGATATGCTCAAAGCACTGCTTATAAATGATGAAAAAATATTTTCATCCATACTATATGTTAAGGCTAGCACTATAAAAAACAACGGATACGTAAGCGTACACATAATAGATGTAGTAATGAGATGCGTTTTATGCGATTTACATTTATATCTGAAATAGTTAAAAGTTCTTCCCTTAGTTAATGTTGATATCATTGAATTCATATCCTAGCACCTCCATTTCATAAATAAATATTTCCTCTAAAGAAAGTGGTATAATATCAAGTATTTTAGGATTTTTTCTACTTAGCTTTTCAGTAATATCATCCGTATCACCTTTTGCTATAAGATAAATTACACTTCCCTTTTTCTCATAGTGCATAACCTCAAAGTCATCAAAATCAGCTTTTTCATAATTTCTGTCAAAAGCTGTTTGTATTTTATGAATATTGCCCTTTACACTNTCAAGCTCTCTATTGAAAATAATTTTACCCTTATGCAAAAGTCCAACTGTATCGCAAAACTCATCAATTTCTCCAAGGTTATGTGAGGATATTATGACAGTGAGCTCGTTATCCAGCATAGCATCAACCAGCATCTTCTTTACAACAATACGCATTGTTGGATCTATCCCGTCAAACGCTTCATCAAGCAAGAGATATTTAGGCTGACACGCAATTGAGCAAATAAGCACAGCCTGCCTTTTCATACCCTTAGAATAAGTTGACAACCTCCTATTCCTTGGCAAACGTAAAATACCCCATAGCTTTTCAAAACGCTCCTCAGAAAACGTCGGATAAAAAGNCTTATAAAAATCCTTAAGCTCATCTAAAGTATAGGTGTTAAACTGTACGGTTTCATCATTAACAAACACTACCCTTTCTTTTATTAAAGGATTGTCATAAACCTTTTCACCATCGATTAAAACNTCGCCCTTTTCACATTGATAAACACCGGAAAGCAACCTCAATATCGTTGATTTACCTGCACCATTTGAACCCAAAAGGCCATATGCTTTTCCTGTTTCAATATTAAGATTTATATTATCCAGAGCGATAGCTTCATTAAATTTTTTAGTAACAGACTTTAATTCTATCATACTTCCCTCCTTATATATTAAAAAACCTGTTCACTAAGGCTGTCAATAGCTAGCTTCAATTCTTCCTTAGTGATACCATGTCTTATAGCTTCTCTCCCCTGCAATTTAAATTTATCTATTATTTCATCTTTAATAATCTCAATCGATTTTGACGAATCCTTGACATAACTGCCTTTTCCGGGAATTGAATATATCAAATCCATATGCTCAAGGATTTGATAAGCCTTTTGAACCGTATTCGGATTAACACCCAAATTTTTCGCTACCTCTCTTATGGTAGGCATTTTATCATCGGGTAAAAGTGAGCCACTAATTACAAGCTCAGATACTCGCTTTACTAGCTGCTCATAAATCGGAATTCCACTTTGCAAATTTAAGGAGAACAATTTTACACCCCCTACAACTGTATTATAAGTATTAGTACAAATAAATTATATCATAGTGAGTATTAATTGTCAAGAGCAAAATTAAATAATAAAAAAGAGAGGAATAATCCCCTCTTTAAAATATTTAAAACATTTAATATTAATATCTCTTTTGATATAAATAGTCCTTTATTTTCTTCCTGTTAGCAATCAAAACTGAAATAGTAGCTACACAGAATATAATTGCAATTAAATAAACACCTGAAGACAAAAGCTCCTTAGTATCGGTATACACCGTACCTTTCTTTGTAGCTGCCTCGATTAAATCGGTTCTAACTTGTAGATTGTTAAAGATATTTGAAATAAACATAACAATCGATATACCACTAAACAAAGTCATAAAAGTGTATGCCCAATCAAAACCACGAATCAAGGATATAGCAGTAAGGAAAAGTATAGTAGCTAAAAGTCCGATATAAGCAAAATCAAAGCTGCCCCACTCTGCTTTAGGATTTGCAAAATATTTTGCAACAACTCCAATTACAGAAGCTAGTATAAATGTAATCGATGATATATTTATCGATAAATTAGCAATTGAATTATCTCTAGTTTTTTCATATGGTTGAGGCTTTAGCTTGTTTATAATAATAATGCAGAAAACGGCAATTAGCAAAGATACAACAGCCTGAACCAAAATAATAATAGCATTAGGACCGAATCCCTTAACCTTAACTCTTGCTAGAAAAGCTACAATATCAGAAATCAAGAATCCTAAAGCTATTGTTGCAATAGGAAAAACTCCAAATTCCTTACCGGAAATATAAGAAAGCACTGAAACTAGCATAACAACAAAAGCAAGTACATACACCCACCCTTGAGTAACAGCAGTATTATCCCATCCTAAAAAGAATGAAGTAGTTTCTTTTGTCACAAAAAATCTTGTAATCCTGTGTAAAACTAAAAAGCCAACACTTCCAGCAAATAAGAAAATACCTATCTTAATTCTTGACTTAATAGCACTCTTTTCAGATATTGTAAGTACACTTGAACTAAGCTCAGCCTTGTATTTTTGAATATAAAAGTAAATTAAACCTATAAAGGCAATGGCTAAAACAACAGCTGAAGCTATTTTAAGATATAAAAACCTATTCTTAAAGGATTTATCCACCAAATTAGCATAAGGAATAATAAAAGGAATTAATGAAATCGTTATTTTTGAGATATAATTAATAACAAAATAGGAGTTTGTAAAGCTTGCCCCTTTCATATGTATAACAGCCATAACGATAGGTAATACAGCAAAAATCAAATATAATAATGCAATTTGCAGTATTGTACTGGATAAGCCTATCTCAATATAAGGTGCCGAACTAGCCTCTGCCTCTGAAATAAAAATATTTTTGAAGAAAACAACCTTTGCAGGATTTCCTCCAGCTGTTAGCGCTTTTGCACTTCTATACACTGTTTTGATATAAAACGGATAGAATAAAAAGATAAATGCCAAAACAGACTCAACAAGAGTACCGATAATAACTGCTGTACCAGCAAAAATATTTTTCTTGGAGCTTAGCATAGCATTTTTTGGTGCGTTATATGTTGTGTTATCGTTTACGATGGCAGAACCCGTCATCTTCAGACCTCCTAAAAATAATAAAAAATGCGTAAAAAAGTATTTTGATAATGATTTAACCATTTTAACCAAAAAAAATTAAAAAAGCAAAGTTTTTAACTCAAATAAAATAAGAATTTAGTTAAACATAATCAAATGTGAATATATTATATCATACCGAAACAACTTTTGCAAGAATATCTATTTGTAAAATGGTACAAAAATCAACACAACATTTTGTATAATATGACGTGTTTTATTTATCCATTAATCTTACAAGTACAGCTTTTTGTGCATGAAGCCTGTTTTCAGCCTCGTCAAATATTTCTTTAGAGTGTTGCTCTAGCACCTTTGCAGTTATTTCTTCTTCTCTATGTGCCGGCAGACAGTGCAAAACAATTACATCACTCTTAGCAACGGATAAATTTTCATCATTGACCTGATAACCCTTAAAAGCTTTTCTGCGAATTTCCGCCTCTTTCTCCTGACCCATTGACGCCCAGACATCGGTAATGACAACATCAGCATCAATACAAGCTTCCTTAGGAGAATTAACAATCTTAAAATTAGGATATTCTTTTGCAAACTGCAAAACCCTTTCATCAGGATAATAGCCCTGTGGGCAGGCTAGAGTAACATTCATTCCCACCTTCAAGCAGCCGACAGCAAGTGAATTTGCCATATTATTTCCATCACCGATGTAAGTCAAATTCAAGCCCTCAAGCTTGTTTTTATATTCACGAATAGTCATTAAATCAGCAAGCACCTGACAAGGATGAGAAAAATCAGTAAGACCATTAATTACAGGAATATCTCCAAAAGCAGCTAAATCTTCAACCTCATTTTGCTCAAAAGTCCTTATCATAATACAATCAATATAGCGTGAAAGCACCCTAGCAGTATCCTGAACTGGCTCTCCTCTTCCAATTTGCAGCTCACTAGAGGATAGAAACAGTGGATACCCACCTAGCTGATACATACCCGCCTCAAATGATACTCTTGTTCTTGTTGATGCCTTTTGAAATATCATTCCTAGTGTTTTCCCCTGCAAAATGTGGTGAGGAATCCCATGCTTAAGCTCATATTTTAACTGATCTGCTAAATTTAAAATATCAACAATTTCTTCTTTCGAAAGGTCAAGCATTTTTAATAAATGTTTCATTGCACTCTCCTATTAATTTAAAAAGTTTTTATTTTTCTTGATAAAAGCACACCTAAAAATGTGCCGAAAATACATAGCACAATACTTAATAAAATATAAATTCCTGATAGTAAATATTTCTTTTCATCAATTAGATTAAAAGCTTCCAATGAAAAAGATGAAAACGTTGTAAATCCGCCGCAAAAACCTGTCTTAAAAAACAAAGTTTTTTTAGATGATAAAACTCCATCTATTGAAAAACCATAGACTAAGCCTATAATAAATGAGCCTAAAAAATTCATACCTAGGGTGATAAAAGGAAAATCAACAGGCAAAGGAATAAGACCTAATAAATACCTAAATACTGTTCCTAAAAATCCTCCTGCACCTACAATTAAAACATTAATCATCCAAACACCTTTTTTAAGCCTTAATCTAATAATGTTTTTAAAATATTTATTCCCTCATCTATATCCTTATAAGTAATTGTAAGGGGAGGTAAAAGTCTTAGCTTTTCCTTTGCTGTAAGCACCATCAAGCCATTATCCAAAGCCTTGCTTAATATTTCAGCTGAATTTTTAGTTTTTAAGGTTATGCCTATCATCAGTCCCATGCCTGATAAGCACTCAATTTCATGTATTTCAAGCAACCTTTTGCGTATATATTCAGCCTTTTTACTAACCTCCTTTAAAAAGGAATTATTAACCTTTTTCAGTACAGCTACCCCACCTGCACAGCAAATTGGATTTCCACCAAAGGTAGAGGCATGAGTGCCTTTAGTCAATACCTCACCACATTTTTCATCTGCCAAACAAACACCAATAGGCAAGCCGCCAGCAATTCCCTTTGCCATTGTGGTGATATTTGCTTTTTTAGAAAAATATTCGCCAGCTAAAAATTTACCTGTTCTTCCTGCCCCTGTCTGAACCTCATCGGCAATGACCAAAATATCATTTTCCTCAGCAATTCTATAAACCTCATTTACAAAATCCTGATTTAACGCAATTACTCCACCCTCACCTTGAATATATTCTAGCATTATAGCACATATACTTCCATCAAGTTTTGATTTTAAATCATTAATATCATTTGCTTTTGAATAAATAAATCCTTCTACAAAAGGAAAAAAGTAATTGTGAAAAACCTCTTGCCCAGTAGCTGAAATTGTCGCTAAGGTCCTTCCATGAAATGAATTTTCTAAAGTAATTATATTATGTCTGCCCTTGCCATATTTATCAAAGCTGTATTTTCTAGCAAGCTTAATAGCACATTCATTGGCCTCGGCACCAGAATTTCCAAAAAAAGCCTTTTTATATCCTGTCTTATCGCATAATAATTCAGCAAATTCAGCGTTTGGACTATTATAATAATAATTTGAAGTATGCTGAAGTTTATTAGCCTGAGTACAAACAGCATCTACCCAATCCTTATCACAAAATCCTAAGGAATTTGTGCCTATGCCTGAGCCGAAATCAATATACTTTTTACCATCAGCATCTTCAGCCCTTGAATTTTCACCTTTATTTAAAGCCAAAGGCAATCTTCCATAGGTATTCATTACATTTTTTTCATATGAATTTATAATATCCTGTGAATTTTTCATATTTTACCTTTCAAAGTCCTAGCTTATCATAGTCCCTGCACCCTCACTTGTAAATAATTCAATAAGTATAGAGTGTGGTATTCTTCCGTCGATAATAATAGATTTTTTTACGCCTCGCCTTACAGCCTCAACACAACAATCAATCTTAGGAATCATGCCGCCCTGAATTATACCTTGTTTTTTAAGATAAGGTACTTCACTCACTCCAACAGATTTAATAAGAGTGGTTTCATCATCTTTATTTTCAAGCAAGCCCTTGATATCAGTCATTAATATAAGGTTTTCAGCACCTAATTCTGCTGCTATTCTTGCCGCTGCTGTATCAGCATTTATATTATATACCTGTCCTTTTTCATCTGTTCCTACCGTAGAAATAACAGGTATATAGCCATTGTCAAGTGTATTATTAATAATATCTGAATTTATTTTTTTAATTTCGCCTACAAAACCAAAACTTTTATCAAGCTGCTCACAGACTATCATATTCCCATCAAGTCCGCATAGACCGAGTGCCTTTCCCTTATTCCTGTGCAAAAGCGAAACTAAATCCTTGTTTACCTTCCCTGCTAAAACCATTTGTACAACATCTACTGTTTCTTCATCAGTGTATCTCAGTCCATTAATAAATTCGCTTTTCTTTCCAATTCTTTTAAGCATATCATTTATTTCAGGACCACCTCCATGTACAAGCACAATTTTTATTCCCACCAAGGTTAAAAGCACTATATCGGACATAACTGCTTGTTTAAGCTTTTCATCAGTCATAGCATTTCCACCGTATTTAACAACAACAATCTTCCCATTGTATTTTTGAATATACGGGAGTGAATCTATTAGTATATTAGCCCTTGTTTCATTATTAATAATCATTTTTCTACCGTCCATTATGTTCTGTATTCGGCATTGATTTTAACATAATCATAAGTCAAATCACAGCCCCAAGCAACAGCCTTGCCTTCTCCATCCTTAAGGTCTATTAATATTTTTATTTCATCAGCACTAAGAACTTGCTTAGCTGCTTTTTCAGAAAAGTTTATGCCCGAACCTTCTGCACAAACAACTATTTTACCTAAATCACTAGCTAGCTCAACAGAAACTCTGCTTATATCAAATTCTGCCTGTGCATATCCAATAGCACAAAGAATTCTGCCCCAATTTGCATCACTGGCAAACATTGCCGCCTTAAATAACGAACTAGAAATAACTGTTTTTGCAATTACCTTTGCCGTATCATCGTCAGGAGCACCTATTACAAAACATTCTAGCAGCTTTGTAGCACCCTCTCCATCACGGGCTGTTTCACGTGCTAGATTCATCATCACTGCATAAAGGCCGCCTACAAAGGTTTCATAATCGCTGTCTTCCTTTATTATTTCATCATTATTCGCCTTACCCGATGCCATTATGCAAACCATATCATTAGTAGAGGTATCTCCATCTACACTTACCATATTATAAGTAATGTCATTTACACGTTTCAATGCTTTTTTAAGCATCTCGTTATTTATTGCCACATCAGTTGTTAAAAAAGCCAGCATTGTAGCCATATTAGGATTAATCATTCCACTACCCTTTGATATTCCTCCTATATAACAACGTCTGCCTTGAATATTAACTTCAACTGCCACTTGTTTTTCCCTAGTATCGGTTGTCATAATAGCTTGACAAGCATTTAAGCTTCCACTAGCAGAAAGACTCTTTACAAGCGTAGGTATCCCCTTTTCAATAGCATCTATATTAAGTGGCTGTCCTATTACACCAGTTGATGCCACTATAATATCATCTTTAGAAATATCCATTTCCTTAGCTGAAAGCTCGCACATTTTTTCAGCAATTTCAATACCATTTTCATTGCAGGTATTGGCATTTCCGCTATTTACAATAATGGCCTGTGCCTTACCGTCCTTTAAATTCTGCTGAGTAACTATAATAGGAGCACCCTTCACCTTATTTTGAGTATATAAAGCAGCAGCGTTGCATTTTACATCACTGTAAATAATAGCTAAATCCTTTTTTGTACTGCCTTTTTTCACACCAACATTAATTCCATTAGCATAAAAGCCAGCAGCAGCACATACTCCACCATCAACAAACTCAAATTCATCAAATTTAATCATAAATACCTCTTTAATAAAAGCTTAGAAAGCTTAGACCAGCCCTGTTGTTTCGTCAATCCCCATCATAATATTTAGGCATTGAACAGCTGCACCGGAAGCACCCTTTCCTAGATTATCAAGCCTTGACATAAGCAAAACCCTATCATTATCTTCATCGGCAAAAACAAGAATTTCTAAATAATTTTTCCCCGAAATCTCCTGTGCGAAGATTACATTTTTATCATAATCACATACATTTACTAGCTTTGCATCATTATAATAATTTTTTAGCACTTCTTTAAGTTGATTAACAGTAAGCTTTTTATTAAGCAGCCTTGTATACAAAGGTACGCTAACTGTCATTCCACTATAAAAATCTCCAACCTGTGGGTTAAAAATAGGTGTATATTCAAGACCTGCAATTATTTTCATTTCCTTTTGATGCTTATGTGTTTGATTAAGTGCATATTGCCACGGACTTCCTAGCTTATCTTCTCTTGGCGTTTTTTTATATTGAGCAATCATAGATTTACCGCCACCACTATATCCGGAATTTGCATGAATTACAATAGGATAATCCTCAGGGATAACCCCTTCTTTTATTAAAGGATAAACAGCAGCTAAAAAACCCGTTGGATAACAACCGGGAACAGCAACTCTAGAGGAATTCTCAATCTTTTTCCTATGTGCCATTGACAACTCAGGAAAGCCATATGCCCAGCTATCCAACGTTCTATGAGCTGTTGATGCATCAATTATTCTAGTATTAGAGCCTTCAGCTAGCTTAACAGCCTCACGTGCGGCATCATCTGGTAAGCACAAAAATGTAAAATCACTATCGTGTATAAATTCCTTTCGCACATCACGGTTTTTACGATATTCATCAGGGATTTTAAGCATTTCAATATCTGTTCTATTTTCAAATCTTTCTAAAATTTTTAGCCCTGTTGTACCTTCTTGCCCGTCTATAAAAATTTTCACTGACATATTTTTTCTCCCAATTAATTATTATTTTTAAAAATAAATTTAATTATCTCAATTTATTCCTTTAATGCAAGAAGCACATAATTTATCTGAATCTCAACACTTTCAGGCGATGGACCTCCATAGCTTTTTCTCTCATTTACGCAGGTATCAAGGCAAATTGCCTGATAAACATCATTTTCAAACAATTGAGAATAGGATTTTAAAACATCTAAAGGTACTTCTTCAAGAACAATATTCTTTTCTGTACAAAAGGCTACAAGCTGACCTGTGATTTTATAAGCAGTACGAAATGCCATACCCTTTTTTACAAGATAATCAGCACAATCAGTAGCATTTATAAATCCCTTAGCTGCTGCTGTTCGCATATTATCCTTTAAAACATTCATTGTACTTATCATAGGAATAAAAGTTTCTAAGCAAAGCTTAACAGTGTCAACAGCGTCAAAGACAGCCTCCTTATCCTCCTGCATATCTTTATTATATGCTAGAGGAGTGCCTTTTAACATTATTAATAAAGTATTAAGATCGCCTATTACTCTACCTGTTTTTCCACGAATAAGCTCTGTAATATCAGGGTTTTTCTTTTGAGGCATAATACTTGAACCCGTGGCAAAGGCATCATCAAGCTCAATAAACTTAAATTCCCAACTGCACCATAGTATTATTTCCTCAGAAAATCTAGACAAATGCACCATGACCAAAGAAATTACACTTGAAAGTTCAACACAAAAATCTCTATCGGAAACACCATCTAAAGAATTTTGCATAACACCGTCAAACCCTAATAATTCAGCAGTATAAAATCTATCAGTATTATAAGTAGTTCCCGCTAATGCACCACTGCCTAAAGGACTTTCATTCATACGTTTTTTACAGTCCTTAAGTCTGCTAATATCTCTCAAAAGCATTTGTGCATACGCCATTAAATGATGAGCAAAGGTAATAGGCTGAGCCCTTTGCAAATGCGTATATCCAGGCATAACAGTACTTTTATTCTCCTTTGCTAAATCGCAAAGAACATTTATCAGCTTTTTAATAAGAGCAATTATTTCTTCTATCTCGTCACGTAAATACAGCCTTAAATCAGTAGCTACCTGATCATTTCGTGAACGTGCTGTGTGCAGACGTTTTCCTGTTTCTCCAAGTCTTTTAGTTAAAACCTCTTCAACAAACATATGAATATCTTCTGCATTAGGNTCAATATCTAAAATTCCATTGTCTAAATCTTTAAGTATGNTTTTAAGTCCNTCTACAATTTTTTCACTNTCNGAAGGAGCAATAATCCCCTGTTTTCCAAGCATTTTTGCATGAGCAATACTGCCCTTTATATCCTGTCTATACATTCTCCAGTCAAAGGAAATTGAAGAATTAAAAGCATTAACTCCCTCATCAACTTCTTTTGAAAAACGTCCAGCCCACATTTTAGCCATGATATACCTCTTTTTGTGATTTTCAAGCTTAACTATTTAAATAATATAATTTCTTAAAACGCAAAACCAAAAGAGTTTCCCCTTTTGGAATTGCATTTAAACGTTCTACTGATTTTCACGAGCCTTATCGAGTAAAGCCTTAACCTTAATTGGCAAGCCAAACAGGTTTACAAAGCCCGCACTGTCATTTTGGTCGTAAACATCATCTTCATCAAATGACGCAAACTCTTCACTATAAAGAGAGTACGGAGAGGTCACACCTGCATTGATTATATTACCCTTATACAGCTTTAGCTTTACTTCACCTGTAACCGTTTGCTGAGTTACATCTACAAAGGCATCAAGTGCCTCTCTCAAAGGTGTGTACCATTGCCCATTATATACTAAATCAGCATATTCAATAGCTAATTTTTGCTTTGTACGTGCTGTCATCTTATCTAAAGTAAGGGTTTCTAGCACTTCATGAGCGTAGTAAAGAATTGTTCCTCCGGGAGTTTCATATACTCCTCTTGACTTCATACCCACAAGACGATTTTCCACAATATCAGCAAGTCCTATGCCATTTTCCCCACCTAATTTATTAAGCTTTTCAATCAGCGATACACCGTCGAGCTTTTCACCGTCTAAGCTCACAGGTATACCCTTTTCAAATCCAATGCTTACATAAGTAGGCTTATCAGGAGCTTTTTCAGGGGAAACGCCAAGCTCTAAAAATCCTTCTTCATTATACTTAGGCTCATTTGCAGGGTCCTCTAAGTCCAAGCCCTCATGTGAAAGATGCCAAATATTTTTATCCTTTGAATATTTATTTTCCCTAGAAACTGAAATAGGAACATTATGAGCAATAGCATAATCTATTTCATCATCACGGCTTTTCAGCTCCCATGTTCTCCACGGTGCAATTATCTTCATATCTGGGGCAAACGCCTTTATAGTAAGTTCGAAACGAACTTGGTCATTTCCTTTTCCTGTGCAGCCATGTGCAATAGCATCAGCACCCTCTTTTTCAGCTATTTCAACAATTCTTTTTGCAATTACCGGTCTTGCAAATGAAGTACCGAGCAAATATCTGTTTTCATAAATAGCATGAGCTTTTAATGTAGGAAAAATAAAATCTTCTACAAATTCTTTTGTCAAATCTAAAATGTACAGCTTGCTAGCACCTGTCTTTTNCGCCTTTTCTTCGAGGCCATTAAGCTCAGCACCTTGCCCTACATCAGCAGCAACAGCAATAATTTCCGCATTATTATAATGCTCCTTAAGCCAAGGAATAAGAATTGATGTGTCCAAACCTCCGGAATACATTAAAACAATTTTCTTTATTTGTGAATCAGACATACTATACCTCCAAAAATTTTATATTAATGCAATTGAGCATCAATCTTTCTTTAATAAAAATTTATAGCTAAAATATTTACTTTCTATAAAAATATGTTATAATTAACATATTAAATATCAAAAGGAGAATTAATTATGCGTTATGAAATAAGTGGAACCCCTTTGCCAGTCGTTACCTGTTATTTAGAAAATGGTGAAACCATGAAAACAGAAAAAGGTGCAATGAGCTGGATGTCGCCAAACATGGAAATGAAAACAAACGCAGGCGGTGGAATTAGCAAAATGTTCTCACGTGCATTCTCTGGCGAATCAATCTTCCAAAATAAATATACAGCCGTAAATGGAGATGGNATGATTGCATTCGCTTCAAGCTTTCCTGGAATGATACTTGCACTAGAAGTTTCAGCAAGCAAAAGCATAATTGCACAAAAATCAGCATTTTTAGCCTCTGAAAACGGTGTTGATATGAGCATACATTTTCAGAAAAAACTAAGCACTGGCTTTTTTGGTGGAGAAGGATTCATCATGCAAAAATTTTCAGGTAATGGCTATGTTTTTCTTGAAATAGATGGAAGCATAGTCGAATACAACCTTGCTCGAGGTGAATCTATTATTGTAGATACAGGTTATTTAGCTGTTATGGATGAGAGCGTGAATATGGAAATCCAATCAGTAAAAGGGCTAGGAAATATGATTGCAGGTGGGGAAGGCTTTTTCAACACAAAGGTAACAGGACCTGGAAAAGTGTATTTACAAACAATGCCTATTTCTAATATAGCAGGAACAATCAGCAGGTTCATACCAAGCTCTAATTAAAAAATACAAATACATAACTAGCAATTACATTAAGTTATAATATTTTCGCTATATAAAAGTTACATCTTTATGGTGTAGCTTTTATTTTATACACTAATTATACTCATATTAAATTTAATTGTCAAGCCTTTTTATGCAAAAATAAAGTGGTTATACTGAATAAACCATAATATTTTCATTTTTTTTTGAATAATTTTATAATCAAAGTATAAAAGTTATTCAATCACAAATATTTGATGATCCCATTAAAGTATAATGATATAACAAATTTATTTATAAAAAGTAAATAATTAAGTTTATTTGTATATTGTATATTAAAATAAGATAATTTTGGCTTTTTTATTAGTGATTTTCACAAAAAACTTTCAAAATTTTTATTAAAATTTCATATTGAATTAATAATTGTAATCGTTTATACTGAGATATAGTAATTAGCTTTTTAGTTTATAAGGCTAATAACTTAAATTTCAAGTAAACGTTTACCAAAAGGAGGCAAAATGAAACTGAAAAGATTTGTTGCTTCTGTGACAGCTTTACTAATGTCTGTTTCATCCATTCAATTTACACAGACATTCGCCGCTGAAACCACAGACACAAAAACAGAAATATCAAAAATAACATATAATTTTGATATTTCAGGCGTTAGTGACAAAACTACGCTAACTTTTAAAGCTCAAAAAATCAATGCAAATGATGAAGAAGTTTCTAACACATTGGAAGTAAGCGAAGACAAATCATACTCTCTTGATATTGTTTTTGACACACCGGCAGAGGGCTTGACTAATATTGGATACTTTGATGTGATTGATGGTAGTGATATTAAAGCCAAGCTTACTTCAATCAAAGTAAATGACACATATGAGCTGCCTTTCAGCAAAACTGTAAAAATAGGAAAGCAGCATCAAAATGGATTTTCTAATATTTGGGGAGAAGCTGCTGGCAAAACTATATCAACCGGTGAAAATGCTTATTTAAAGGTTAATGATGAGCAAAGCTCGATTGACTTTTTCGTTAAGGCATCTGAGCAAACGCCAACACCAGAGCCAGAGCCGGAAACACCACAATACACAGATGATTGGACAAAATACGATGAAAAAGGATATTTTAACTGCTAAGGGAAATATTCTTATATCCAATAGCAGCGATCACGTAACCGACCAATACAGTGGTTATATTCAGTCAAATCAAGATGGAGATCTTCCAAACGGAGATTTATTCAAAATTGAATATAAAGTTTCAGGTGCTGTAACTAATGATACTGAGATATTTAATATTCAGCCATTCGATTCAGAGTGGGACGGTTGGGCAGATAATATTGTTACAATAGGAAATTCTGAATATGATGAGAGTACTGGAATTTATACAGCATATCTTGATATTAACAAGGTAAAAGCCTCTTTAAAAACTCAAAAGCTTGTTAAAGGTATTAATATAGCATTTGTACAGGCTGAGCCTGTTGTTACATTAGTTTCATACAAGCAGCTAACAAAAAAATCAGTAACATTAATGAGAATCACTGAGGAAGACTTAAAAGCAGAGGGACTTACTGAAAATGATTGGAAAGATGCAAGCAACGCTTTAGTATACATAAAAATTACTAAGGGAAATGCTAATTCCATGATTAATGCAATGATAAAAATGGGACCCGATGATGCAACAGGAACACCTATCGGAAAAGCATCTAGTAAATATCTTGTTGGTACTAAGGTAACTGAAAAATCAGGAAATATTATTCAAGATAACCTTATTGGAAATGCAGGAACAGGAATTTATGTATTCCCAGCAATTAACCTAAACAAATCTCTTCAAGATGGTTCTGCTTGGAACAATGACTACATGAAGGAATTCACTCTAACTATTGAAGCAAGAACTGCCGATACAGAATTTTCTTTTGTAGGAATTAGCTTTAGCAATAAAAAAGTTTATCCCGCCGGATTCACCACTCCAAAAACTGAAAGCACAACAAAGGACGAAGAGCCTGTTGATGAATCGGCGGTAGCAAGAACAAGACTAAAATATTCAATTGATTATTCAGCAAAAATGGATTCCACACGATACACTGCTGATACATGGGCAGCTTATAGTGACGCTTTGGCAAAAGCAAAAGCAGTTTATGATAATCAAAGCTCCACNCAAAGCCAACTTAAGCAAGCGCTTATTGACTATCAGAGTGTAAAAGCAAAGCTGCAATTTGTTCCTTCAACCGATGAAGGAAATCCACTGCCCTTCAGAGAACTAACAAATGATGAGATAGTTTATGAAATGGGTGCAGGTATTAATCTAGGAAATACTTTAGACGGACATTCAGGCTTTACACCAAGTGAAACAGCTTGGCAAAGTGCAGTAACTACAAAGGAATATATTAAGGCTTTGCACGATGCCGGCTATAACATGATTCGTATACCAGTAACCTGGGGTACAATGATTGATGATGAAAACGGCTATTCCATTAATGAAAATTGGATGAGTCGTGTACAGGAGATAGTAGACTATGCCGTATCTCTTGATATGTATGCAATGATTAATATTCACCATGATGGTGCAGAACAATCAGGCTGGCTCAGAGTAGCTTCTGATGAAATTGATTCAGTATATGAAAAGTATGAATATGTATGGCGTAATATTGCAGAGAGATTCAAGGATTATGATGAGCATTTGATTTTCGAATCAATGAACGAAATAACAAGCATGGCAGACCCTAATAAAAACAGTGCTGCTGCAATTGATTTAAGTACACCTGTTATTGTAAATCTAAATCAAATTTTTGTAAATACTGTTCGTGCTACCGGCTCAAACAACGCTAATCGTTGGCTTGCTGTAAAAGCACACTATGCAAACTCTGGAAATCATAAAGATTATGTCCTTCCTGACGATTCAGCATATAATGAAAACAATAGAATAATGTTTGCATTCCACGTTTACAAAAATTCAACAGCTAAAAACTTTACCTACGATCAAGTTTATGAAGTAGTAAATAACATGAAAACAGCTGCTAAAAAGTTTAATGTTCCATTAATTATGGGCGAGTTTGGCACAAGAACATATGCAGATGATACAGAATCAGGCTATAATGATGTTTCTCGTGCATATTTCCATGAAATAATCAATAAGGCTGCACAAACACTTGGCGTTGTTCCTGTCGCATGGGATCAAGGCTATGGCACAAAGGGTGCTTATGAAACAGGTTTGTTTTCATACTGGGATAGGCATGAGGTTAAGCCTTTATTCAAAAAAGTAATAGATGCTTATATAAGAGGCATTTATCTTCCTGTAACCGATGAAGAGAAAAAGACTGTTCAATTTAAAAACACGGAAAAAGACCCAGAAATAATTGAAATCACAGATATTTCTCTGAGTGATGAGATACTTGAATTAACACTTAATGATAACAAAACAATCACAGCCACAGCTTTACCTGAAAACACTAATGATGTCGTTCTTTGGAGCAGTGATGATGAAAATGTAGCAACAGTTACAAGAGGTATAGTTCGTGCAAGAGGAATAGGTATAACTACAATACGTGCATATTCACAAAGCGGTTCTGTATCAAAGGAAATCAAGGTTATAGTTAAAGCAATAAAATCTGATAATCCTGTAACTGAAATTAATGCTAAAAATATTTTTACAATAGTAGAATCAAAATCAGCATATATCGATGCTGAATTAATTGGTGGTGAAGATAGCTTTGCTACATATACCTCTTCTAATGAAGATGTAGCCACCGTCAATGCAGTAGGTAGAATCGTAGGCAAAAGTAAGGGCAGTGCATATATTACAATAACAGCCTCAACAGGGCTTGCTAAAACCATAAAAGTTAATGTAGTAGATTCTACAGATGTAAATGAAATGAAGCTTTCATTACACGCATTATATAATGATGAAGAGCTAAGCTATTGGGGAACAGAAATAGGAAACCCTATTACCGTTACCGGCGACGGACAATATACAGTAGAATTTGACATATCAAACAACCTTTCCTCTGCTGGTAAAAAAGCAGGCGTTAAGTCCATCAAAAACCTTACAGCACTATATATTAAGGATTATGAGGTAACTAAGGGAAATGCTACTGCTTCTCCTGTTAATTATGCTGAAATACGCATTGACCAAGTAATTGTAGATGGGAAAAATCTTACAGTAACGGACAGCAGCTTTACAAAGCCTGTTAAAGGCGGCGTATTCGATAATGGAAATCCCCTTAATGGATGGGATGGAAGTATTGTTAAGGAAACAGTAAACAACAATAGAGCTGTAAGCTTTACCGGTGAATATGCCGAAGCTAAGAATGTAAAGGTAGTATTTACTCTTCAAGCAATAGATTTCAAGAAGAGTGAAACAACTGAAAAAAATGAAGCTAAAACTCTATCTGCACAAGGCGATAAGAAAGTAACTGTTGAAAAAGTCGGCGACACAGTAGACTTGACAGTACTAGTAAATCCAGCAGAAAGCGATTCTCTTGTTTCCTTCTACTCTGAAGATGAATCAATCGCATGGGTTAATAATTCAGCTATGAAGGCTGATAGTAATGGTGAAGTAACAGCTTCTGTAACATTGCTATCCGATGGTGAAACTAAGATATTCGCCACAACTGATAATGGTTTAAGCGTAAGCTTTACAATTTCACTGGCAGGAAAAACAGATCCAGAAACTCCAGTTGATCCCGAAGTTCCAGT